>JAESGJ010000228.1_pt1 | contig 66130 bp, 60 predicted proteins | sample 9266241 | NCBI WGS metagenome assembly JAESGJ01 (sample SAMN14514841, study PRJNA621669) | algae metagenome | isolation source: Brasilonema octagenarum HA4186-MV1 and co-occurring heterotrophs from wet... | place: USA: Manoa Valley, Hawaii | collected 2009-07-20
TCTTCAACAAGTTGAAGCATTTCCGTCGTATCGCAACGCGCTACGACAAGACCGCTCGCAATTTCCTGGCCGCCGTATTGTTAGCCGCAACCCGCCTATGGGTGCGGTTTGAGTCCACGTCCTAGCCCACCGGATTTCTGGCAGGATCTGAGCGGCTATGGTCCGGCGCCAGCGGCGGCGCGTTCGCCAGCGATGCGGTATCGCTGCGCGATGCGATCTCAACCGGAGCGGATCGGCTGTCGCGCCAGGCGACGATCCAAATCAGGAATCCGAGCAGCGCCAGCGCGGCGCCGACGGGACCGGTGGAGGTCCAGCCGAACCCCTCGCGAATGGCCAGGCCGCCGAGGAACGGGCCGAGCGCATTGGCGGTGTTGAACGCCGAATGGTTCAGCGCTGCGGCGAGCGCCTGCGCGTCTCCGGCGACGTCCATCAGCCGCGTCTGCAGGATGGCGCCGAGCGAGACGCTGGCGCCGATCGCGAAGATATCGATCGCGAGCAGCCAGACATTGCCGGCGACAAGCGGAAACACCAGCAGCGCCACGGCTGCGAAAAGCAGGATGCAGCCCGCGGTCGGCATCAAGGCGCGGTCGGCAAAGCGAGGTATGAACAGGTTGCCGAGCGTGGCGCCGATGCCGAACACCGCGAGGAAGAACGGAATGACGGCCGGGCTGACCTTGGTGACTTCGATCAGCGTCGTTGCCAGATAGGTGTAGACGGCGAACATGCCGCCGAAGCCGATGGCGCCGATCGCCAAGGTGAGCCAGACGCGGCCGCTTCGGAGCGCGCCGAGCTCGCGCAGCGGATCCGACCTGCCGGCGTGATCATGTGGCGCGAACAGGGCGCATAACACCATCGTGAGCAGCGCCAGCACCGACACCAGGCTGAAGCTCGCGCGCCAGCCGAGCGCCTGGCCGATCAGATTGGCCAGGGGCACACCGATGATGGTGGCTGAGGTCAGGCCAAGCATCACCTGGCCGATCGCCTGCGAGCGACGATGTTGCGGTACGAGCGAGGCGGCGACGAGGGCGGCGATGCCGAAATAGGCACCGTGCGGCAGCCCTGCGAGGAAGCGGGCCGCGATCATGGAGCCAAAGCCGGGTGCCAGCGCGGTGAGCGCATTGCCGAGCGCGAACACGGCCATCAGCGCCAAGAGCTGCGTGCGCCGCGCGAACCGCGCGCCAAGCACGGAGATCAATGGTGCGCCCAGCACCACGCCGAGTGCATAGGCGCTGATCGCGTGTCCCGCGGTCGGCTCGTCGATGCCGAGATCGGCGGCGAAGAACGGCAGCAGGCTCATCGACGCGAATTCGGTGGTCCCGATCGCAAAGCCGCCCATGGCGAGCGAGAACAGAACGATGGCGAGGTGAGGGGGCGCGGACGCCGAAGTCGATTTTGCGCGGCGCGAGGTCGCTTGAGGCGAAGTCGTCATATGTCCTGCATTGGTGGCGTCAACGGGAACCAGCCCAGCGAACGTCACCACCCCTGCAAGATTTGTCCGTCGTACTTAAACCCGCATCGGCCCGCGTCAACACCGGCGCACATGCGACGTCCCGACTGCATATCAGCGTCCCGCATGTGCCCGCGCTAGTTGGCGAACCTCGGTCGGCGCGTGGGCTTCTTCGCCGGAAAATACGGGTTCACCACGCATGTCGCCGAACGTCCGACGGCGAGATACCGGCACTGCTCGAGCGTGCCGTAGCGACAGTCGAAATAGCCGATGGGGCCGTAGATCTGCATGCAAACAGGATAGCTGGGATCGTAAGTCTGCGCGCGTGCAGATCCGCCTGCGAGCAGCAGGCCGGTTACGACCACGGCGAGGCGCCCGCTGCGCATCTCAGCGCGGCAGGTAGTAGCCGGGTGAATAGCCCGGCGTCTGCGCGCGTGGACGATTTTGGTAGGCGTAGGGATCGTCGCTTTGACCTGCGAAATACGGGTTCGCGATGCAGGTCAGCGCGCGTCCTGATGCACTCGCCTGACACTGCGCGTAGGTGTCGAACCTGCAATTGCTCAGGCCCGGCCATTCATCGCCGGTGAGGCAGAAGGGGTGGTGTGTTCCGAATGCGAGCGCAGGGGTGGAAACGCCAGGCGCGACTCCAAATGTGGCGAGTGCGAGCGAAAGTGTGGCGACAATGGGGAGAGCTGCTTGTCTGCGCATTCTGAATTCTCCATCACGCGAATGTGCGCGCGATGTCGACGTCGCGCGCATGAGGCTCGTGTTCGTAACCGACTATGGAACTCATGAAAACACTTGTTCCAAAGGGTCTTCGCGCACCTGCCGATAAACATACGTTAAGGACACGGTCCTTTCGAACCAACTGTTGCGGCGTGGTTACAGCAATTCTGCCGATCGCTGATAGACCCATGCGCGGCCGGGGGGCCCACTGAAGAAACTGGAACGGGAATCAAATGAAGAAGAATTTGTTGCTAGCTGCTGTGAGCCTCGTCGCGCTCAGCGCGACTGCGCCGGCACTGGCGGCTGACCTCGCCGCGCGGCCCTACACCAAGGCCCCGCCGATGGTTGCCGCGATCTACGACTGGAGCGGGTTCTACGTGGGTGTCAACGGCGGCTGGGGCCAGACCCGCGACCGTCGTTCGTTCGACCCGACCGGCACGCTGCTCGGCAGCTATGACACCGACGGCGCCACCGTTGGCGGCCAGGTCGGCTATCGCTGGCAGTCCGGCCAGTGGGTGTTCGGCCTCGAAGCTCAGGGCAACTGGGCGGATATTTCGGGCAGCACGGCGAATCTCGTCGCGCCCGGTACGGTTCGTTCGAAGCTGGACGCGTTCGGTCTTTTCACGGGCCAGGTCGGCTATGCCTGGAACAACGTGTTGATCTACGTGAAGGGCGGTGCTGCGATCACTGATCGCAACTATCAGTTCCTGACCCCTGGCGGCGCTGTGCTTGCTGAAACCGGCTATGACACCCGCCTCGGCGGCACGGTCGGTGCTGGTCTCGAGTACGGCTTTGCGCCGAACTGGTCGATCGGCGTGGAATACAACCACATCTTCGAGAATCGCCATGCCGTGACCTTCACGGGCGGCGGCGTTTCCACCACGGGCTTCAGCTCCGGTGGAGACACCGACCTGATCCTCGGCCGTCTGAACTACAAGTTCGGCGGTCCGGGCCTCGCCCGTTTCTGAGACGAACTCACTCTTCAGGACCTGTCGACGAAAGCCCCGGCCTTGCGCCGGGGCTTTTTTGTTGTGTGACTCAGCGAGTTAACCATTGCCATTGGCGAGCGCCCGATGCGCTTGACTCCCGAGAACGAAATGAGAACAATGTTCTTCATACGTTCCAACAAGGGAGCAAGCCATGTTCAGGGTTTTCGTGGAAGAAGCCGCCGCATTGGCGTCGATCACGCTGTTCGTCGGGATGATCGCCATCTGGGCCCAGGTCATACCGCAGCTCTGACTCCGCGGCTCCGGATGAACCGCCCGTTGCCCTTGGGGATAAGCGGGACGACGCGGCGAAGCGGCCGCTCCGGCGTGGACTCTGGCGCGGTGACGCCCCACCATTACGGGGCGAGTCGGCAAAGGCGGGTGGAAGGCGGGGCGGGATCCTCCGATGGATCTCCCTGACATTCCCCTGGTGCCGGCGACCGCTCCATCTCATCTGCCAGAGGCCGTCACGCGATCATGCCGAGCGCCGGATTTCTCCACCTTCACGTTCACTCGGCCTATTCGCTGCTCAAGGGCTCGATCAAGATCGCCAAGCTCGCCGAGCTTGCCAAGAAAGACCACCAGCCGGCGCTGGCGCTGACAGACACCGACAATCTGTTCGGCGCGCTGGAGTTTTCCGACAAGATGGCGGGCTCCGGCATCCAGCCGATCGTCGGCTGCGAGCTGGCGATCGATTTCGGCGACCAGGACCCGCATGCGCGCAACGCGATCGGGCCGTCGCGCGTGGTGCTGCTGGCCGCGCAGGAGCGCGGCTATCGCAGCCTGATGCGGCTGAACTCGCGCGCGTTCCTTGAATCGCCCGACAGCCATGCGCCGTTCATCAAGTTCGACTGGTTCGAAGGCGAGACCGAGGGGCTGATCGCGCTGACGGGTGGGCCGGATGGGCCGATCTCGCTGGCGCTCGCCGGCGGTTATGCCGAGCTGGCCGCGCTGCGCTGCGAGCGTCTGGCCGGCCTGTTCGGCGACCGCCTCTACATCGAATTGCAGCGCCACAACACCGAGAAGGAGCGGCGGGTCGAGAGCGGCCTCATCGACCTCGCCTACGCCAAGGGACTGCCGCTGGTCGCGACCAACGAGCCGTATTTCGCTTCGGCGGACGATTACGAAGCGCATGATGCGCTGCTCTGCATCGCCGGCGGGCGGCTGATCGCCGAGACCGAGCGCGAGCAGCTCACCCCCGATCATCGCTTCAAAACGCGCGCCGAGATGGCCGTGCTGTTCGCCGACATTCCGGAGGCGCTGGCCTCGACGGTGGAGATCGCCGAGCGCTGCTCGTTCCGTCCGATGACGCGCAAGCCGATCCTGCCGTTCTTCACCGTCGGAGCCGAGCAGAGCTCGGACGCCGCGGCAGTCGAGGCGGCGGAACTGAAGCGCCAGGCCGAAGAGGGGCTTGCCAATCGCCTGCGGGTCCACGGCCTGTCGCAGGGCATGACGGACGAGGATTACAGCAAGCGCCTGGCGTTCGAGCTCGACGTCATCCTGCGAATGAAATACGCGGGCTACTTTCTGATCGTGTCCGACTTCATCAAATGGGCGAAGAGCCAGGGCATTCCGGTCGGACCGGGCCGCGGCTCCGGCGCAGGCTCGCTGGTCGCCTGGGCGCTGACCATCACCGACCTCGACCCGATCAAGTTCGGCCTGCTGTTCGAGCGCTTCCTCAATCCCGAACGCGTCTCGATGCCGGACTTCGACATCGACTTCTGCCAGGACCGCCGCGGCGAGGTGATCCAGTATGTGCAGCAGCGCTACGGCCGCGACCAGGTCGCGCAGATCATCACGTTCGGAACGCTGCAGGCGCGCGGCGTGCTGCGCGACGTCGGCCGCGTGCTGCAGATGCCCTATGGCCAGGTCGACAAGCTGACCAAGCTGGTGCCGCAGAACCCGGCGGCGCCCGTGACGCTCGCCGCCGCGATCGAGAGCGAGCCGAAACTGCAGGCGTTCCGCGACGAGGATCCGGTGGTGGCGCGCGCCTTCGACATCGCCCAGCGCCTCGAGGGCCTGACCCGGCACGCCTCGACGCATGCCGCCGGCATCGTCATCGGCGATCGGCCCTTGAGCGAACTCGTGCCGCTCTACCGCGATCCCAAATCCGACATGCCGGTGACCCAGTTCAACATGAAATGGGTCGAGCCGGCGGGCCTCGTCAAGTTCGACTTCCTCGGCCTGAAGACGCTGACCGTGCTCGACGTCGCCTGCAAGCTGCTCAAGCCGCGCAACATCAATGTCGATCTCGCCACGCTGCCGATCGACGATGCCGAGAGCTACCAGATGCTGGCGCGCGGCGAAGTGGTCGGCGTGTTCCAGGTTGAAAGCCAGGGCATGCGGCGCGCGCTGGTCGACATGCGGCCGGACCGTTTCGAGGACATCATCGCGCTCGTGGCGCTGTATCGCCCGGGCCCGATGGCGAACATCCCGACCTATTGCGCGCGCAAGCACGGCGACGAGGAGCCGGAATATCTTCATCCCGTGCTGGAGCCGATCCTGAAGGAGACGTTCGGCGTCATCATCTACCAGGAACAGGTGATGCAGATCGCGCAGGTGATGTCGGGCTATTCGCTCGGCGACGCCGACCTGCTGCGCCGCGCCATGGGCAAGAAGATCCGCGCCGAGATGGACAAGCAGCGCGACATCTTCGTCGCCGGTGCGGTGAAGAACGGCGTGCCGAAGGGGCAGGCCGAGACCATTTTCGAGCTGCTCGCCAAGTTCGCCGACTACGGCTTCAACAAGAGCCACGCGGCCGCCTATGCGCTGGTGTCCTACCACACCGCCTACATGAAGGCGCATTATCCGGTGGAGTTCATCGCGGCGTCGATGACGCTCGACCTGAACAACACCGACAAGCTCTCCGAATTTCGTGCCGAGGCCCAGCGCCTTGGCATCAAGGTCGAGCCGCCGAACATCAACCGTTCCGGCGCGACCTTCGAGGTCGGAGACAAGGTCATCTATTATGCGCTTGCAGCGCTGAAGGGCGTCGGCATCCAGGCGATCGAGCAGATCATCGAGGAGCGCGCCAAACGGGGATTGTTCACCTCGCTCGCCGACTTCGCGGCACGGGTCAATCCGCGCGCGATCAACAAGCGCATCATCGAGAGTCTCGCCGCCGCCGGCGCCTTCGACACGCTGGAGCCGAACCGGGCGCGTGTGTTTGCTGGGGCGGATTCGATCCTGGCCGCCTGCCAGCGCGCGCACCAGGCCGAGACCATCGGCCAGAACGACATGTTCGGCATGTCGGCGGATGCGCCGACCATCATGCTGCCGCAGATCGAGCCGTGGTTGCCGGCCGAAAAGCTGCGCCGCGAATACGACGCCGTCGGCTTCTTCCTGTCGGGCCATCCGCTCGACGACTACGCCACCGTGCTGAAGCGGCTGCGGGTGCAGTCTTGGGCCGAGTTCTCGCGCGCGGTGAAGACCGGTGCGACCGCAGGCAAGGTCGCGGCCACCGTGGTCTCGCGCATGGAGCGGCGCACCAAGACCGGAAACAAGATGGGCATCATGGGGCTTTCGGATCCCACCGGCCATTTCGAGGCGGTGCTGTTCTCCGAAGGCCTCGCGCAATATCGCGACGTGCTGGAGCCGGGCGCCGCCGTGCTGCTGCAGCTTGGTGCGGAGCTGCAGGGCGAGGACGTCCGCGCCCGCGTGCTGCATGCCGAGCCGCTGGATGACGCTGCCGCCAAGACGCAGAAGGGTCTGCGCATCTTCGTCCGCGACACCAAGCCGCTGGACTCGATCGCGAAGCGTCTGGCCGGCCCCGACATGGCCGCCGGGAACGGCGCCGCGCCAAAAGTCGGCACTCCCGGCATCGCGCCGCGCTCCAATGGTGACGGCGAGGTTTCGCTGGTGATGATGCTCGACCTCGAGACCGAGGTCGAGATGAAGCTGCCCGGTCGCTTCAAGGTCTCGCCGCAGATCGCAGGCGCGATCAAGGCGGTCGCGGGCGTGGTGGACGTGCAGCAGCTCTGACGTTGCCCGCGCCGCCGCAAACCAAAGCTTAACTATTCGGCGCGCGGGCGGTTTCGAAGTCTATTGGGCGCAGCTATGAGTTGTCTTCTTGAGAATCTCGTTGGGCGGGCAGCCAGGAAGAACAACAACCATGTGCGACAAATGCTCTGAAAATCTGCATCAATCCATCGCTCCTTCGCGGCGCTCCATGATGCTCTATGGCGCTTCGGCGCTCGGATTGGCCGCGTTCGGTGGCGGGGCCGCGTTGGCCAAGGACAAGGAAGCGAAGGCGCCGCCTAAACCCCAGAATTTGCTGTCGCCCGATGCCGCGCTCAAGCGGCTGATGGAGGGCAATTCGCGATACGTGTCGGGTGTGTCGCGCCGTCACGACTTCACGCATGAGCGCGAGGCTCTGGTGGGCGGTCAGAATCCCTACGCGGCCGTGCTGAGCTGCGCCGATTCCCGCATCGCGCCCGAATACGCCTTCGACAGCGGGCGCGGCGATCTGTTCGTGTGCCGCGTCGCCGGAAATTTTGCCGGCGACGAGACCGTTGCGAGCATGGAATACACCGTCGCCGTGCTCGGCACGCCCCTGATCCTGGTGCTCGGCCATGACAATTGCGGCGCCGTCGACGCGACGATCAAGTCGCTGAAGGACGACAAGCCGTTGCCGGGACACATCCCGACGCTGGTCGCGGCGATCGCACCTTCGGTGAAGGCAGCGGCCCAACAGAGCGGCGACGCGCTCGAAAACGCCATTCGCCAGAACGTCATCGACAACGTCGCCAAGTTGAGATCGGCCGCCCCGCTTCTCAACGCGGCGGCTGAGCAGGGCAAGCTCAAGGTGGTCGGCGGCATCTATCGCTTGCGCACGGGGACCGTCGAGTTGCTGGCCCAGAGCTAGAGCCCGGCGTTTGAAATATCGGGCGTCGTGTGCAGCAGCTCCGACGCCCGATCCGCGTTCCGCCGCGAGGGGCGGCGCGGACCTCGGCGGCCTGGTATGGCTTGCAGCCGTATCGATCGCGACGGCGGGAGAGGCATCCCGGGCCGGCCGAACTCGTGGCGCTCGACGAGGCGACCACGCGAACGAAGCTCGCCGAGCTGCAAGCTGTGGATTAAGGTGAGGCTGACTTTGAGGCTGACGTGAAGCTGACGCCATCAGCCGCGTGGCCACGCCATCGCCTCAATCCGGGCTTTTCGTTCAATCGCCGTTCAGCCGGCTGCGCGTCTCATGCGTGGTGGCACCTCAACTATATTAGCGGGCAAGCAAGCCATGCGTGGGACGCTTAGAATCTTCATTTGCCTCCTCCTGCCGATCGTGGCCCTTGCCGCCGGCGTGCCGGGCGAGGTGCGCGCGCAACAGCAGGAGAAGCGCATCGCGCTTGTGGTCGGCAACGGCGCCTATGCCAAGTCGCCGCTGGCAACGACCGCGAACGATGCCGGCCTGATCGCGCAGACGCTACAGGCGGCCGGCTTTGATGTCGTCGGCGCGCGCGATCTCGACGGCGACACGTTGCGCAAGAGTTTTCGCGACTTCATCCAGAAGGCCCAGGCCTCGGGGCCGGGCACCGTCGCGATGGTCTATCTTGCCGGCTACGGCGTGCAGCTGGCCGGCGAGAACTATTTCATCCCGGTCGACTCCAACATTACCCGCGACACCGACGTTCCGACCGAGGCCCTGCGGATCGGCGACTATGTGCGCCAACTCGCTTCGATCCCGCTCAAGGCCAACATCGTCGTGCTCGACGCGGCCCGCGCGCAGCCCTTCATCGAGGGCGGCCAGCAGATCGCAAGCGGTCTGGCGCTGGTCGAGCCCGAGCCGAACATGCTGATCGCGTTCAACGCCGCGCCCGGCACGGTCGCGCCGGAGGAGCCGGGGCCCTACGGCATCTACGCCCAGTCGCTGGCGGAGATGATCCGGACCGGCGGCCTGCCGCTGTCCGAAGTGTTCGACCGCGTTCGCCTGCGCGTCAACGAAGCCTCCAAGGGCGCGCAGGTGCCCTGGAGCGAGCAGAAGATTTCGGCGCCATTCTCGTTCTTCGAGCGCGGGCCCGACGCACCGCCGCCGGAGACCGCACCCGACCAGGTTGCCGCACTCCGCAACAAGCCGATCCGCGATCTCGGCGCGCAGGATGCTTATGCCGCCGCGATCGAGCGCGACACGCTGCCGGCCTATGAGGAGTTCCTCGCGGCCTATCCCGGCGATCCACTGGCGAAGCGCGTGATGGCGATCGCCGCGGCGCGCCGCGAAGCGATCACCTGGCGGCGCACTTACCGGAACGACACGCCGGAAGCCTATTGGTCGTATCTGCGCCGCTATCCGCGTGGGCCGCATGCGGGGGACGCGCGCCGGCGTCTGGCGATTCTCACCGCGCCCGCCGAGCCGCCGCCGAGCTTCGCGATGATCGACTATGACGTGCCGCCACCGCCGCCGGAGGAGGTCGTCTATGTCGACCGCCCGGTGCTGTATTTCGGCGACCCGGTGTTTGCCTTTGCGCCGCCACCACCGCCACCGGTCTATTATCTGCCGCCGCCGCCGCCGGATTTCGTTGTGCTGCCGCCGCCGATGCCCGTGATCGGCCTGTTCGTGCTGCCCCAGCCGGTGTTCGTGCCGATCCCGGTGTTCGTCAGGCCGCCGGTCTATGTCGCGCCGCCGCCGAACAACATCATCTACCAGAACATCCACAACACGACGGTCATCAACACGGTGATCAACCGCCCGCCGGCACCAGCACCGGCTGCGGGGGCAGGGGCCGGACCAGGCAATCTGGGGCCGGCGATTGCCGGCCGTGCCAACCCTGCCGGGGCTGCCGTTCCGCAGGCGGTCGTGCAGCGCGCCGCGCTGATTCAGCAGGGCAAGGCGCCGATGCCGCCGAGCGCGACGATCCAGCCGACGGCGAGGCCCGGGACGCCTCCGGCGACGCCAACAGCCGTCGCGCCCACGGCCGCGCCACCGACCGCACCGCAGTCGGCGCCAGCACTTGCTCCGCAGACCAAGCTGCCCCAAGCCAACACACTGCCGGTTCCAGGCGCCCATGGCGGTCCGCCGGCTCCGCCAGCGGGGGCGGGGCCCTTGCCGGGCGGAAAGCCGGTGCCGCCGACGGCGACCGCACCTGGTACCACGCCACCGGCTCGTCCGGGGACGCCGACCACCGCTACTCCCGGCACAACGCCGCCTGCTCATTCCAATGCGCCAACGGCTGCTGCGCCGGCAAATGCTGGGCCCGCCGTGACCAACCCGACAGCCGGACCCGGCCAGCCAGCCAAGCCTCCGCTGGCACAGACGCCGCCGGGCAGCGGGCCAGCGGATCGCGCCAAGTCTGCGACCCGTGAGCCGCCAGGCTCGCCGCCCGCCGCGGCGGGCGCACCGGCCACGCCTCCCGCCGCGGCCGGGAGGCCGATCGCGCCTCCGCCTTCAGCGGCACGCGAGCCGATCAGGCCGCAGCATCTGCCATCGGCGGCTCCGCCGCAGGCGGCCAGACCGGCTGCACCGCCGCCGCGACCGCAGGCTGTGGCGCGGCCCACGCCACCACCTCCGCCGCGCGTCTCGGCACCGCCACCGAGAATGGCCGCGCCTCCACCGCCACGCCCGGCTCCTCCGGTTGCCGTCGCGCGGCCGGCGCCTCCGCCCATGGCGCGGCCCGCTCCGCCGCCGCCGGTGGCGCGACCGGCCCCCCCGCCGCCGCCGCCGCGCATGGCCGTTGCGCCGCCACCCCCGCCGCGACCGGCGGCGCCTCCGCCGCGTCCCGCACCGCCACCGCCGGCGGCGGCCAAGAAGTGCCCGCCGAACCAGCCCAAATGCTGAACGGGCGCTAGGGCCGGGCCGGTCTCAAAGGAAAGGGCCTCTCGCAGGCGAAAGGCGCCGCGAAAGGCCCTTATTTCCTTGCTTCTGGCCGAAATGGCGCTATACAGCGCCGCATCTCACACGGAAGCATGGCTCACAAGGCCGTCCGGTGGCAGCCGGGGCGACAACGCTCTGTTTTGCTCACACGCTTCCGGAGGAACCAACCGGAGAATTAGAACGATGGCACTACCCGATTTCACTATGCGTCAGCTGCTCGAAGCTGGCGTGCACTTTGGTCACCAGTCTCACCGCTGGAATCCGAAAATGGCGCCGTTCATTTTCGGCGCTCGCAACAACATCCACATCGTCGATCTCGCGCAGACCGTGCCGTTGCTGCACACCGCCTTGCAGGCGGTCAGCGACACCGTCGCCAAGGGCGGTCGCATCCTGTTCGTCGGCACCAAGCGCCAGGCGCAGGACGGCGTCGCGGACGCTGCCAAGCGCTGCGCGCAGTATTTCGTCAATTCGCGCTGGCTCGGCGGCACGCTGACCAACTGGAAGACGATCTCGGCCTCGATCAAGCGCCTGCGTCATCTCGACGACGTGCTGGCGGGCGGCGATGCCTCCTCCTACACCAAGAAGGAGCGCCTGACGCTTCAGCGCGAGCGCGACAAGCTCGACCGCTCGCTCGGCGGCATCAAGGACATGGGCGGTCTGCCGGACCTGATCTTCGTGATCGACACCAACAAGGAAGACATCGCGATCCAGGAGGCCCAGCGCCTCAACATCCCGGTCGCCGCGATCGTCGACACGAATTCGGACCCGAAGGGCATCACCTATGTGGTCCCCGGCAATGACGACGCCGGCCGTGCGATCGCGCTCTATTGCGATCTGATCGCGCGCGCCGCGATCGACGGCATCTCGCGCGCCCAGGGCGAATCGGGCATCGACATCGGCGCCTCCGCTCGTCCGATGGCCGAAGAGCTCCCGGCGGCTTCGTCGAGCGGCTTCCAGGGCCTTGCCGGCCCGCGCGGCACCGCCGACGACCTCAAGAAGCTCCCGGGCGTGTCGGGTGCGATCGAGAAGAAGTTCAACGACCTCGGCATTTTCCATTTCTGGCAACTCGCCGAACTCGACCACGACACCGCGCACAAGATCGGCGAAGAAGTCGGTCTGCCGAGCCGCGCGGACGCCTGGGTGGCCAAGGCCAAGGCGCTGACCGCGGAAGCGGAATAGTCAAGAGAGCGATGGGTTGGCCGGACAGGATCCGGCCACCATTTCATTCAGTTGACGCGAATCCCTGAGATGGACCGCGGCGGGGCGTTTCGATGCCACGCCGCGGCGAACCAGCAGGCACAAAGGATTTTCAACGATGGCAACGATCACAGCTGCGATGGTCAAGGACCTGCGCGAGTCGACCGGCGCGGGCATGATGGACTGCAAGGCCGCGCTGACCGAAAACGACGGTAACATGGAAGCCGCGCAGGATTGGCTGCGCAAGAAGGGCCTGTCCAAGGCCGCCAAGAAGTCGGGCCGCGTCGCGGCCGAGGGCCTGATCGGCGCCCTCACCAGGGGCACCAAGGGTGTCGTGGTCGAGGTCAACTCCGAGACCGACTTCGTTGCACGCAACGGCCAGTTCCAGGGCCTGGTCAAGATGATCGCCCAGGTCGCCTTCGACGCCGGCGCCGATGTCGAGAAGATCAAAGCTGCCAAGGTCGGCGACGTCACGGTCGAAGCTGCCATCAATGACGCGATCGCCACCATCGGCGAGAACATGACCCTGCGCCGCGCAGCTTCGCTCGAAGTGAGCCAGGGCGTGGTGTCGAACTACGTCCACGGCGCGGTCGTCGAGGGCGCCGGCAAGATGGGCGTGATCGTGGCGCTGGAATCGCCCGGCAAGGCCGACGAGCTCGCAACGCTCGGCCGGCAGATCGCGATGCACATCGCCGCCGCCAACCCGCTGGCGCTCGATCCGTCCGGTCTCGATCCGGCGGTCGTCAAGCGCGAGAAGGACGTGCTCGCCGACAAATATCGCCAGCAGGGCAAGCCGGAGAACGTGATCGAAAAGATCGTCGAGTCCGGCCTCAAGACCTACTACAAGGAAGTCTGCCTGCTCGAGCAGGCCTTCATCCACGACACCGGCAAGTCGGTGGCGCAGGCGCTGAAGGAAGCCGAAGGCAAGGTCGGCGGCGCCCTGAAGATCGCCGGTTTTGTGCGCTATGCTCTCGGTGAGGGTATCGAGAAGCAGGAAAGCGACTTCGCAGCCGAAGTCGCCGCGGCGAGCGGCAAGAAGTAAGCGCCGGATCGTTCCTTCCGGCGTGCCGCCGGAAGCGGCGCCCGGACAAGGAAAGAGCTCATGTCAGATCCGGTCTATCGTCGCGTCGTGATCAAGCTGTCCGGCGAATATCTCGCGGGACAGCAAGGCTTTGGCATCGATCAGGCGACCGTCGACCAGGTTGCGGACGATCTGATTGCGGCCCGCAAGCTCGGCACCGAGGTCGCTGTCGTGATCGGCGGCGGCAACATCGTGCGCGGCGTCGAGGTCTCCTCCCGCGGTGTGTCACGCCCGACCGGCGACACCATGGGCATGCTCGCCACCATGATGAACTGCCTCGCGGTGGAAGCGGCGATCGAGCGCAAGGGTACGCCGGCGCGCACGCTGTCGGCGTTCGTCATGCCCGAGATTTCCGAGCTGTTCACCCGCACTGCGGCGCACAAATACCTCGCCGAAGGACGTATCGTGCTGCTTGGCGGTGGGACCGGTAATCCGTTCTTCACCACCGATACGACCGCAGTGCTGCGCGCCGCCGAGATCGGCGCCCAGGCGGTGCTGAAGGCCACCAATGTCGACGGCGTCTACTCGGCCGATCCGAAGAAGGATCCGGCCGCGACGCGGTTCGACCGGTTGAGCCATTCGCAGGCGATCGAAGGGGGCTACAAGGTGATGGATGCGACCGCCTTCGCGCTTGCCCGCGAGACGTCACTGCCTATCATCGTATTCTCGATCGCGGAGCCGGGTTCGATCGACGCGATTCTGCGTGGCGTCGGCCACGGTACCATTGTCGCCGGCTGACCGCTCATCTGTCGCGTGCCTTTTGGGAAGGTCGCGGGAGCGGTTGCCGGGATCTTGAAGGAGAAACGTGATGCCCACGGGTACTTTCGACCTCAACGAAGTGAAGCGCCGTATGCAGGGCGCCATCCAGTCGCTGAAGCACGAGCTCGGCGGCTTGCGCACGGGGCGCGCCTCCGCCTCGATGCTCGATCCGGTGCAGGTCGACGCTTATGGCAGCCACATGCCGCTCAATCAGCTCGCCACCGTCAGCGTGCCGGAGCCGCGCCTGATCTCGGTGCAGGTCTGGGACAAGTCGATGGTCAAGGCGGTGGAGAAGGCGATCGTCGATTCCAACCTCGGCCTGTCGCCCGCGACCGAAGGCCAGGTCCTGCGGTTGCGCATCCCCGAGCTGAACGAGGAACGGCGCAAGGAACTGGTGAAGGTCGCGCATAAATATGCGGAGGCCGCCAAGGTCGCCGCGCGCCACGTCCGCCGCGACGGCCTCGACGTCCTCAAGAAGCTCGAGAAGAACCACGAGATGTCCGAGGACGACCAGAAGCGCCATGCCGACGAGGTGCAGAAGGCGACCGACGGTACGATCACGGAAATCGACCAATTGCTGGCCGCGAAGGAAAAGGAAATCCTGACCGTCTAGAGTGCGATGATCGATCATCGCGCTTCAGGCTATCGTACGCGCATGATCTCTTCGGAAAACCGCTTCGCACCTTGCGCTTACGCGGCCCTTCGGGTCCGGATCATGCTTTGAGGCCCTCGCCAATGTCCAACGCCGCCGCGCCCGCAACGGAAGGACCCGATCGGTCCGATGTGCCCGCGCATGTCGCCATCATCATGGATGGCAACGGGCGCTGGGCGGCCGCGCGCGGCCTGCCGCGTGCGGAGGGGCATCGCCGGGGCGTCGAAGCTCTGCGCCGCGTCGTTCGCGCCTCGCATGAGCTTGGCATCCGCTATCTCACCATCTTCTCCTTCTCGTCGGAGAACTGGTCGCGTCCGGCAAGCGAGATCGGCGATCTCTTCGGTCTGCTTCGCCGTTTCATCCGCAACGATCTGGCAAGCCTGCATCGCGACGGCGTCAAGGTCCGCATCATCGGCGAGCGCGACGGGCTTGAGGGCGACATCTGCGCACTGCTCAACGAGGCCGAGGAGCTGACGCGCGACAACACGCGCCTGACGCTGGTCGTCGCCTTCAACTACGGCTCGCGGCAGGAGATCGCGAAGGCGGCGCAGAAGCTGGCGCGCGAAGTCGCGGAAGGCAAGCGCGATCCTGCTACGATCGACGCCGAAACGCTCGGGGCGCATCTCGATGCGCCCGATATTCCCGATCCCGATCTGATCATCCGCACCAGCGGCGAGCAGCGCCTGTCCAATTTCCTGATGTGGCAGGCCGCCTATAGCGAACTCGTCTTCGTGCCGATCCACTGGCCCGATTTCGACAAGGCGGCGCTGGAAGGTGCGATCGCCGAATTCGCCAGGCGCGAGCGCCGTTTCGGCGGCCTGGTCGCGAAAACCGCCTCGTGAGCGAACAAGACGCCGCACCGGCGGGCGGCAAGCCTGCCCCAAGCAATCTGGTGATGCGGGTCCTCGCAGCGCTGGTGCTGGCGCCGCTCACCATTGCAATCGCCTACGTTGGTGGCTGGCTGTGGGTGCTGCTCGTCACCCTGGTCTCGATCGGGCTGTTCGCGGAATGGCTGACCGTCGTCGGCGCGGGCTCGGCGGCGCTGACCGGGGCAGGGACGGTCGTCATCGCGATGATGGGGGCCGCCGTCGCTTTTGGCGGGCTGAAGACGTCCGTCATCATCGGCCTCGTCGGCGGCGCGATCGTGACGCTGATCGCGCGCGGCAAGTTCATTTGGGCGGCGACCGGCTTTGCCTATGCCACGGCGGCGCTGCTGGCCTCGGTCCTGGTGCGGAAGGATCTCGTCAACGGTTTCACCGCACTGATGTTCGTGCTGCTGGTGGTGTGGGCGACCGATATCGGCGGTTATTTTGCCGGTCGCAGCATCGGCGGGCCGAAGCTCTGGCCGCGCGTGAGCCCGAAAAAGACCTGGTCCGGGGCGCTGGGCGGCTTCGTCGCAAGCCTCCTGGTGGCGGTGGGCTTTGCGGCTTGTGGTCTAGGAAAGATGGCGCCATTGCTGCTCGTCGCCGCCATCCTTTCGGTGGTCTCGGCATTGGGCGATCTGTTCGAATCAGCGGTGAAGCGGCGCTTCAATGTCAAGGATTCCAGTCACTTAATACCGGGCCATGGCGGGCTTATGGATCGCCTGGACGGTTTTGTCGCCGCCATCCTGATGGCATGGATTATCGGCTTTCTCCGCCATGGTGTGCATAGCGCCGGAAGCGGTCTTATGGTTTGGTGAGGATATGAGCGCGGTCCCTTTGCGTAACAACAGGCTTGCTGCGTCCGACGTCCGCAGTGTCACGGTTCTCGGCGCCACCGGCTCGATCGGCGACAGCACGATGGATCTGCTGCGCGCCTCGCCCGAGCGCTACCGCGTCGAGGCGTTGACGGCGAACAGCAATGTCGAAGCGCTGGCAAAGCTCGCCAAGGAGTTCTCTGCGCGTTACGTCGCGATTGCCGACACCTCCAAGTTCGCCGAGCTCAAGGCTGCGTTGGCCGGGACCAGCACGGAATGCGGCGCCGGCGAAAGCGCGGTGATCGAAGCCGGTGCGCGTCCGGCCGATTGGGTGATGGCCGCCGTCAGCGGTGCCGCCGGACTGAAGCCCGCGCTGGCCGCCGTCGACCGCGGCGCGCATGTCGCGCTCGCCAACAAGGAATGTCTCGTCTGCGCCGGTGATTTCTTCATGCAGCGCGCGGCCAAGGCGGGCGCCTGCATCCTGCCGGCGGATTCCGAGCACAATGCGCTGTTCCAGGCGCTGGCCTCGGGCAATCGCGACGAGCTGGTCCGTGTCATCATCACGGCGTCGGGCGGCCCGTTCCGGACCTGGAAGCCCGCCGACATCGAGCAGGCAACCCTCGCGCAGGCCCTCAAGCACCCGAACTGGAGCATGGGCCAGAAGATCACGATCGATTCGGCGTCGATGATGAACAAGGGGCTCGAGGTGATCGAGGCGTCCTATCTGTTCGCGCTGAGCCCGGACGAGATCGACGTACTGGTTCATCCGCAGTCGATCATCCACGGCATGGTCGAGTTTTCCGATTGCTCGGTGGTGGCCCAGCTCGGCGCGCCCGACATGCGTACCCCGATCGCGCACTGCCTCGGCTGGCCCGATCGCATCAAGGGACCCGCCGCCAAGCTGGACCTCGCCAAGATCGGCCAGCTGACCTTCGAGGCACCTGACTTCGAGCGCTTCCCCGGACTCCGGCTGGCGTTCGATTCGCTCCGGACCGGGAAGGGGGCGACCACCGTCTACAACGCCGCCAATGAGGTCGCGGTCGCAGCCTTCATCGCCGGCAAGATCCGGTTCGGCGCGATCGCCCGGCTGGTGGAGGCGACCCTCGACGATTGGGTCCGCAGCGGGAACCAGGCGCCTCTGACGTCAGCCGATGATGCAATCTCTGTTGACCATGTTGCTCGAAATAGAGCTGCCGCCCTATTGCCTCAAATTGCCTTAAAGGCATCCTAGATGGTTCGGGGCCAGGGCCTTGCGGCGCTGGATGAGGGAATTCGATGATCGACTTTTTCGTCCATAGTTTCAATACGTTGAGCCATGGGCTCCTCGGTTACGCCGTTCCCTTCCTGTTCGTCCTGACGATCGTCGTGTTCTTCCATGAGCTCGGCCATTTCCTGGTCGCGCGCTGGGCGGGCGTGCGCGTGTTAACCTTCTCGCTCGGCTTCGGACCCGAGCTGGTCGGTTTCAATGACCGCCACGGCACCCGCTGGAAGATCTCGGCCATTCCGCTCGGCGGCTACGTCAAGTTCTTCGGCGACGAGAGCGAGGCTTCGACCCCGTCGGCGCAAACGCTCTCGGCCATGACGGCCGAGGAGCGCGCCGGCAGCTTCCACCACAAGAAGGTCGGCCCTCGCGCCGCCATCGTTGCGGCCGGACCGATCGCCAACTTCATTCTGGGCGCGCTGATCTTCGCGGGAATGGCGCTGTATTACGGCAAGCCAAGCACGATCGCGCGCGTTGACGGCGTCGTCGCCGATGGCGCTGCGGCTGCGGCCGGCTTCAAGGTTGGGGACGTCGTCGTCCAGATCGACGGCAAACCGATCGAGAGCTTTGCCGACATGCAGCGAATCGTTGCGATGAATGCCGGTTCGGCGCTTGCCTTCCAGGTCAAGCGGGACGGCACCATCGTCTCGCTGACTGCCACGCCGGCGCTGCTCGAGCGCAAGGATCCGTTCGGCAACAGCCATCGTCTCGGCGTGCTCGGCGTCGAGCACAAGGCGCAGGCCGGCGAGGCCTCGACGACCCCCGTGGGCGTCGGCGAGGCCCTCAAGATCGGGGTCGAGCAGGTCTGGTTCATCATCACCAGCACCTTCAAGTTCCTGGGCTCGCTCTTTGCGGGGCAGGGCAACCCCAACGAGGTCAGCGGCGTGCTGGGCATCGCGAAGATGTCGGGGCAGGCGGCCAGCGCCGGATTCCAGTTCGTGATCAATCTGTGCGCCGTGCTGTCGGTGTCGATCGGATTGCTGAACCTGTTTCCGATCCCGCTGCTCGATGGCGGCCACCTGATGTTCTATGCGGCGGAGGTCGTTCGCGGCCGGCCCCTGTCCGAGCGCACCCAGGAGATGGGTTTTCGAATCGGCCTCGGCCTGGTGCTGATGTTGATGGTGTTTGCGACCTACAACGACATCCTGCGGATGGCCGCATCTTGATGGCGGCTTTTTTGTGGCGTTGCTGTTGAGCAACGTCTTGGAATGAAATTGAAATTACGACGCTTTCGGCCGTTTGCGGCGTCGGTGAAATTGGCTACAAGCGGCCCTGAACTTGGGGAATCTCCGGACCGGCGTTGGGGTTGGGTCTGGCTCGGAATGATAAGGGCGCGTTGCGCAATGAAGTTTGGACTGCGACTCCGGGGGGGCTTGCTCGCAACCCTGATCATGTTCGGCGCGCCGGTGGTTGCCCCGGTCGGGGCTGTCTTTGTGCCTTCGTCTGCGTTCGCCCAGACCGTGCAGTCGATTTCCGTTGAGGGAAATCGCCGGGTCGAGGTGGAGACGATCCGCTCCTACTTCAAGCCGGGTCCGGGCGGCCGCCTGGATCAAGGCGCCATCGACGACGGCCTCAAGGCCTTGATCGAGACCGGCCTGTTCCAGGACGTCAGAATCAACCGTGGCGCCGGCGGCCAGATCGTCGTTTCCGTGGTGGAGAACCCGGTAATCGGCCGGGTCGCGTTCGAGGGCAACAAGAAGATCAAGGACGAGCAGCTCACGACCGAGGTCCAGTCCAAGGCGCGCGGCACCTTCTCCCGCGCCATGGTCCAGTCCGACACGCTGCGAATCGCCGAAATCTATCGCCGCTCCGGCCGCTACGACGTGCGCGTCACGCCCGAGATCATCGAGCAGCCGAACAACCGCGTCGATCTCATCTTCACGGTCGAGGAGGGCGCCAAGACCGGCGTCAAGTCGATCGAGTTCGTCGGCAACAACGCCTTTTCGTCCTACCGCCTCAGGGACGTCATCAAGACCCGCGAATCGAACCTGCTGAGCTTCCTGGCCAGCGGTGACATCTATGATCCCGACCGCGTCGAAGCCGACCGCGACCTGATCCGCCGCTTCTACCTCAAGAACGGTTACGCCGACGTCCAGGTGGTGGCCGCGCTCACTGAATACGATCCGGAGAAGAAGGGCTTCAACGTCACCTTCAAGATCGAGGAAGGATCTCAGTACCGCGTCGGTGCGCTCGACTTCCGCTCCAGCATTCCGAACTTCGATCCCTCGTCGTTGCGCGCCTATTCGCGCGTCAATGTCGGCTCGCTCTACAACGTCGAATCGGTCGAGAAGTCGGTCGAGGAGATGCAGATCGAGGCCTCGCGCCGCGGCTACGCGTTTGCCGTGGTCCGGCCCGGCGGCGACCGCAATTTCGAGGCGCACACCGTCTCCGTCGTGTTCAACATCGACGAAGGTCCGCGTACCTATATCGAGCGCATCAACCTGCGCGGCAACACGCGTACCCGCGACTACGTGATCCGCCGCGAGTTCGACATCTCCGAGGGCGATGCCTACAACCGCGCCCTGGTCGACCGTGCCGAGCGGCGCCTGAAGAACCTCGACTACTTCAAGAGCGTGAAGATCACGACCGAGCCCGGCTCGTCGAGCGATCGCGTGGTCCTGATCGTCGACATGGAAGAGAAATCGACCGGCGACTTCTCGATCTCGGGCGGTTACTCCACCACCGACGGTGCGCTGGCCGAAGTCTCGGTCTCCGAGCGCAACCTGCTCGGCCGCGGTCTGTTCGCCAAAGCGGCCGTCACCTACGGCCAATATGCCCGCGGTTACTCGCTGTCATTCGTCGAGCCGTATCTGCTCGACTACCGCGTCGCGCTCGGCCTCGACCTCTATCAGCGCCAGCAGCTGTCCAACAGCTACATCTCCTACGGAACCAAGACGCTCGGCTTCTCGCCGCGCCTCGGTTTCTCCTTGCGTGAAGACCTGTCGCTGCAGTTGCGCTACTCGGTCTACCAGCAGGAAATCACGCTGCCGTCCTACCTGGCGAACTGTAACAACGACCCGCTCTCCGCGGCGTTCAACCCGAGCCCGGCGTTCTCCGCGGCCACCGGTATTCCCCTGGCTGGATCCACCAACGGCCTCGGTTGCTACAGCGATGGCGAAGCCTCGCTGCCGGTCCGCAAGGAGCTGGCCAACGGCAAGACGCTGACCTCGGCGCTGGGCTACTCGCTGAGCTACAACACGCTGGACAACAACAAGAACCCCACCGACGGTCTGCTCGTCGACTTCCGTCAGGATTTCGCCGGCGTCGGCGGCGACGTCTCCTACCTGAAGTCGGTCATCGATGCGAAGTACTATACGCCGCTGGTGTCCGACATCGTCGGCCTGGTCCGCTTGCAGGGCGGCATGCTGAACAAGATGGGTAGCGATCTGCGCATGCTTGATCACTTCCAGATGGGTTCGAACCTCGTCCGCGGCTTTGCCCCGAACGGCATCGGCCCGCGCGATTTGAACCCCTTCGGTACGCAGGACGCGCTCGGCGGCACCAAATACTGGGGCGCTTCGCTCGAACTGCAGATGCCGTTCTGGTTCCTTCCGAAGGAAGTGGGTCTGAAGGGTGCGGTCTATGCCGATGCCGGCGGCCTGTATGATTATAAGGGCCCGACGAGCTGGACCGCGACCAACGAAGTCAACGCGCCGGGCTGTATCCCGTCGACGATCAATCCGTCGACCACCGGCACCTGTACCGGCCTCGTGTACGACGACAGCAAGGTGATCCGCTCGTCGGTCGGTGTCGGCCTGATCTGGCAGTCGCCGTTCGGTCCGCTGCGCTTCGATTACGCCATTCCGCTCAGCAAGGGCAAATACGATCGCACGCAGGAGTTCCGGTTCGGCGGCGGCACCTCGTTCTAATTCGATCAGCACGGCACGATCCGGATCACCGGAGCCGGTTTCCGAAAGGGATCGTGCCAATCCAAGAGATGGAGCATGATGCGGCTTGACCGCTTCATGCCGAAGCCGGACCGCGACGGGGTGGAATGGCGCAGCCGAACTTTTTCACAAAGCCGCCTGCCTCGACGCTGGCTGACATTGCCACGCTGACCAAGGCGCAACTGGTCGATCCCGCCAGGGGCGGCCACATCATCACGGGCCTGGCTTCGCTGGACGAAGCGGGCCCGATGCATCTGGCGTTCTTCGACAACCTCAAATACGCCGATGAGCTCAAGGTGACCAAGGCCGGCGCTTGCCTGGTAAGCCCGCGCTTCGAGGCCCAGGTGCCGGCGCATGTGGCCGTGCTGCGGGTGGCGCAGCCGTTCCGGGCCTTCGTCAGGATCGCGCGGGAATGGCACGGCGAAGCGCTGAGGCCTCAATCCTGGGTCGGCAATGACGGCATCGCGCCGTCGGCGATCATCGATCCCTCGGCCCGGCTCGAGGACGGCGTGATCGTCGATCCCCTGGCCGTGATCGGCCCGGATGTGGAGATCGGCAGCGGTACGGTGGTCGGCGTCGGTGCGGTGATCGGGCCCGGCGTCAAGATCGGCCGGGACTGCAATGTCGGCGCGCGCACCGCGATCCAGTGTGCCCTGATCGGCAACAACGTGCTGATCCATCCAGGCTGCTCGATCGGCCAAGACGGCTATGGCTTCATTTTCTTCGGCCCGGAGGGCCATCTGAAGGTGCCCCAGACCGGGCGGGTGCTGATCCAGAACGATGTCGAGGTCGGCGCCGGGACCACCATCGACCGCGGCAGCTTGCGCGACACCGTGATCGGCGAGGGCACCAAAATCGACAATCAGGTCCAGATCGGCCACAATGTCACGATCGGCCGGCACTGCCTGCTGGCGGCCCAGATCGGGCTCGCCGGCAGCCTGTCCATTGGCGACAACGTGGCACTCGGAGCAAAGGTCGGCATCAACAACCACCTCAAGATCGGGGATGGTGCCCAGGTGACCGCGATGAGCGGCGTCAAGGACGACATTCCGCCAGGCGGCCGCTGGGGTGGTTTTTTCGCCAAGCCGACCAAACAATGGTTCAAGGAGATCATCGCGGTGGAGCGCTTGGTACGCGACAGCAGGGCTGATCCGAAGAATGAGGAACGGGAATGACGGCGGAATCACCTGTCAAGTTCGAGCTGGTGGACATCAATGCGATCCTCCAGACCCTGCCGCACCGCTTTCCCATGCTGCTGATCGACCGCGTGATCAACATCCGCGCCGACTATAGCGGCATCGGCATCAAGAACGTCACCTTCAACGAGCCGGCCTTCCAGGGGCATTTCCCTGAGCGGCCGGTCTATCCCGGCGTCATGATGATCGAAGCGATGGCGCAGACCGCGGGCGTGATCGGCATCAAGTCGGTCGAAGGCACCGAGAAGCCGCGTGCGGTCTATTTCCTCACCATCGACAAGTGCAAGTTTCGCAAGCCGGTGCTGCCCGGCGACACCATCGAATATCACATGCGCTCGCTCGGCCGCCGCAAGGCGATGTGGTGGTTTCACGGCGACGCCAAGGTCAACGGGCAGGTGGTCGCGGAAGCCGACGTCGGCGCCATGCTGACGGACTAAAGCGCCGTCCAGCCGAAGGGGCCGGAGCGAGATCAACTGCGCAGGACGCGTTCGTGCGTAGGACAGGTGTACCGGCCGCCCGTGACATCGCGCTTGATAGTCTGGTTGAAGAACTGGCCCATCGACGGGGCGCTCAGGAGGCGCTCGACAGTGTCCGCCGTCACGCCGCAATAGCGGTCATAGGCGCCGTGAGCCGCGACGATAAGGTGCTGCTTCGCGGGATCGTAACAGACCCGCTGCAGCACCGTGCTGCGGGTGATGTCGCGGCATTCGAAGGTCTTGAGATCGACGAGGCGATGGTCGGCGGTCTCGACCTTCTCGGACACGACCGGCGCGGTTGCCAGCTGTGCGAGCAGGATTGCCAGGGCTCTGACCACGATGACTTCAAGCTCCACATGAACGCGTTGAGGTGCTGCGACGGCCGGCTCATCCGGTGCCTGAAACATGTCGAGACGAGACGTCACTGGACAGATCGGGCATAACCGCGCTAACCACCGGAAAGTTGAGCGACTTCAACACCTAATCAGACCTTCTTGATGAGTCAGATTGCTTGATGAGTAAGATTGATCCTACCGCACGGGTCGAGGACGGCGCCGTGATCGGCGAGGGCACCGAGATCGGGCCCTTCTGCATCATCGGCCCCCACGTCGTGATCGGCAAGAACTGCAAGCTGATCGGACATGTGCACATCACGGCGCAGACCACCATCGGCGACGATTGCACCATCTACCCCTTCGCCTCGCTCGGCACGCCGCCGCAGTCGCTGTCCTACCGTGGCGAGCTGACCAGGCTCACCATCGGCTCGGGCTGCACCATCCGTGAGTCCGTGACGATGAATGCCGGCACCGTCGCCGGCGGCGGCATCACCACGGTCGGCGACCGCGGCTATTTCATGAACTGCAGCCATGTCGGCCATGACTGCCATGTCGGCAACGACGTGATCTTCGCGACCTCGGCGACACTCGGCGGTCACGCCGAGATCGGTGACTTCGTCTTCATCGGTGGCCTGTCCGCGGTGCACCAGTTTACCCGCATCGGGCCGCAGGTCATGGTCGGAGGCGTCTGCGGCGTGCGCGACGACATCATCCCGTTCGGGCTGGTCAACGGCCAGTATGCGGTGCTGGAGGGCCTCAACATCATCGGCATGAAGCGGCGCAAGTTCACCAAGCAGCGGCTGGCGACGGTGCGCGGGTTCTACCAGAAGCTCTTCCATGGCCCCGGTACCTTCGCCGAGCGGCTGGAGGCATCTCGGCCGCTCGCGGGCGAAGATCCTGCGATCGCCGAGATCCTCGACTTCATCGGCAAGGGCAAGCGCCCGCTCTGTCTTCCCGCCATCGCAAAGTGATCCGGGAATGGCCGCGGGCATGACATCGGCGGCGTCGGAGATTGCATCGCCGGTCGGCATCGTCGCCGGCGGCGGCGCGATGCCGTTCGCGGTCGCGGAATCGCTCGCCGCCCGCGGTATCACGCCGGTGCTGTTTCCGCTGCGCGGGGCCTGCGATCCGGCGCAGGTGGAGAAGTTCCGCCATCGCTGGATTTCGGTCGGCCAGCTTGGCCGTGCCATGCGGCTGTTCCGCGAGGAGGGCTGCCGCGACCTGATCTTCATCGGCACGCTGGTGCGGCCCTCGCTGACCGAAATCAGGTTCGACGTCACGACGCTGCGCCTGCTCGGCAACGTCATCCGCGCTTTCCGCGGCGGCGACGATCATCTGCTGTCCGGTGTCGGCCGCATCCTCGAGCAGGGCGGCTTTCGCATGGTCGGCATCAAGGACGTCGCGCCGGATCTGCTGATGCCCGAGGGCTGCATCAGCCGCGCCTGGCCGAACGACAACAGCAAGACCGACATCGCGCGCGGTCGCGCGGTGCTGACCGCGCTCGGCCCGTTCGATATCGGCCAGGCCGTGGTGGTGATCGACGGCCATGTGGTGGCGGTGGAGGACATCGAGGGCACCGACGCGCTGCTCGCGCGCGTCGCTCGGCTGCGCGAGGAGGGGCGCATTCGCGCGGCCGCCGGCCGGGGCGTGCTGGTCAAGGCGCCGAAGAGCGGCCAGGATCTGCGCTTCGACCTGCCGACGATCGGCCCGCGCACGCTCGAAGGTGTCGCGGCGGCCGGCCTTGCCGGCATCGCCGTCATCGCCGGCAACACCATCGCCGCCGAGCCGCAGGCGATGATCGGGCTGGCCGACACGAAATATCTCTTCGTCATCGGTCTGCCGGCGTGATGCAGTCGCGCGATCCCAAGCGCAAGATCTTCCTGATCGCCACGGAGGAATCCGGCGACCGGCTCGGCAGCGCCCTGATGAAGGTGCTGCGCCAGCGCCTCGGCGACGGCGTGCAATTCGTCGGCGTCGGCGGCCGCACCATGGCGCGCGAGGGGCTCGAAACGCTGTTTCCGATCGAGGAGCTGTCGATCGTCGGCTTCGCCGCAGTGGTGCAGCAATTGCCGAAAATTCTGCGGCTGATCCGGCAGACGGCCGACGCCGTGACCGAGGCCGCGCCGGACGCGCTCGTCATCATCGACAGCCCCGATTTCACCCATCGTGTTGCCCGCCGTGTGCGCGCGACAAATCCGGCGATCCCGGTCGTCGATTACGTCTCCCCGCAACTGTGGGCGTGGCGGCCGGGGCGGGCGCGGACCATGCTCGGCTATGTCGACCATGTGCTTGGTCTCCTGCCGTTCGAGCCGGAGGAGTACCGCAAGCTCGGCGGACCGCCCTGCAGCTATGTCGGCCATCCCCTGGTCGAGCAATTGCCCTCGCTGCGACCGAACGCGGAGGAGCAGGCGCGCCGGGATGGCGAGCCACCGGTGCTGCTCGTGCTGCCCGGCAGCCGCCGCAGCGAGGTCCGGCACCACCTCGACGTCTTCGGCGCGACGCTCGGCCGCTTGCAGGCCGAAGGCCGCGCGTTCGAACTGGTGCTGCCGACGATGCCGCATCTGGAAGCCACCATCCGCGAAGGCGTCGCGAGCTGGCCGGTCAAGCCGAGGATCGTGACCGGCGAAAACGAGAAGCGCGCCGTGTTCCGAGTCGCGCGTGCGGCACTGGCCAAATCCGGTACGGTGACGCTGGAGCTCGCGCTATCGGGGATTCCGATGGTGACGGCCTATCGCGTCGGCGCGATCGAGGCCTTCATCCTGCGTCGCGCGATCCGCGTGTCCTCGGTGATCCTCGCCAATCTCGTGATCGGCAGGGATGTCATTCCTGAGTTCCTGCAGGAGGATTGCACGCCGGAGAAGCTGGCGCCGGCGCTTCGTGATGTGCTGGCGGATTCCCCGCTGCGGCGGCAGCAGGTCGAGGCCTTTGCCCAGCTCGATCGGATAATGTCGACCGGCAACAAGTCGCCGAGCGTGCTGGCGGCCGATGTCGTGCTGGCGACGATGCGGAAGCGACGGCGCCACGACACGGATTCGTAAGGGGGCAAAGCGCAGCCACCATGACTTGCTCGGTGCAGAAAATAGTGGGCACGGCGCTTTGCGCCTTTGCCCACCCTGCAAAACCTACGCAAGTCCGCCATCAACGCGAAAGCACTGGCTGGTGATGCGCTGGCTTTCGTCGGAGGCGAGGAACAGCGCCATGTTGGCGATGTCCTCCGGCGTCACGGCATCCGGAACGGCCTGGCGCGAGCGCACCTCGGCGATGACCTTCTCGTCCGGATACCACAGCCGGCGCTGGCGTTCGGTGATGACCATGCCCGGTGCAATCGCATTGACGCGGATACGGTCGGGGCCGACCGATCGGGCCAGCGAGTTGGTGAACCCGACGATGGCCGCCTTCGCCGCGGCGTAGACCGGCAGCGCCGGGGCGCCGCGCATCCATGCGATCGAGGACATGTTGATGATCGAGCCGCCGCCGCGCGCCTGCATCTGTGGCACGACGGCCTGCGCGGCAAAGAAGACGTGCTTGAGATTGACGCCGATCGTCCAGTCGAACTCGGCGGGCGTCACTTCGCTCAGCACCTGGCGCTGATCGTTGGCGGCATTGTTGACGAGGACGGCAGCGTCGCCGAGCGCGCCGTGAACCTGCGCCATCGCGGCGCGCAAGGCGTCGATGTCCAGGAGATCGCAGCGCACGAACAGCGGTGTGTTGTCCGACGCCGCCGACACCTCTGCGACCAGCGCGCGGCCGGCCGCTTCGTCCAAATCGAGAAACGCAACGCGCGCTCCCTGGCCCGCGAAGGCGCGCACGAAGGCGGCCCCGATGCCGCTGGCGCCACCAGTGATCAGTACGACGCGGTCAGCGAGTCCGGCATAGTTCGTCTTTGTCATGCGATCAGTCGCTCCGTCTCGGGATCGAACAGGCAGATGCGCCGCGTATCGAGCGCGAAGGGGGCCGCCATCCCCGGCGGCGGGCGGATGTCAGGCGTGATGCGCGCCAGCGCAGACTCGCCGCCGAGCCGCAGCAGCACGATGGTTTCGGCGCCGGTGGGCTCGACCATCTCCACCGGCGCGTGGACGACGATGGGCGCATCGGCGGAGAACACCCGGTTGCCCTCCGCGATGCATTCCGGCCTGATCCCGAACACCACCTCGCGGCCCAGATAGGGTGCCGCCGCATCATATCCCTGCAGACGAAGACGGACTTCGTCCGGTCGCCCTGCGCCGATCACGACTACGGGCCCGCCGGCGTCTGCCTCGAGCCGCGCCGGCATGGTGTTCATCGGAGGCGAGCCCATGAAGCGTGCGACGAACAGATTGGCGGGATAGCGGTACACGGTATCGGGATCGGCAAACTGCTGCACCACGCCGCGGTGCATCACGGCAATCCGCGTCGCCATCGTCATCGCCTCGATCTGGTCGTGGGTGACATAGATGATGGTCGCGCCGATGCGCTGGTGCAGCCGCTTGATCTCCATCCGCATCTCGACGCGCAGTTTTGCGTCGAGATTGGACAGCGGCTCGTCGAACAGGAAGAGCAGGGGATCACGCACCAGCGCCCGGCCCATCGCCACGCGCTGGCGCTGGCCTCCCGACAATTGCGAGGGTTTGCGGCCGAGCAGCGGCTCGATCTGCAGCAGTCTGGCGACGTTCGCGACCGCTTTGTCCTGATCGGCCTTGGGTACGTGACGGCACTCCATGCCGAAGGTGATGTTCTGGCGTACCGTCATCGACGGGTAGAGCGCGTAGGACTGGAACACCATGGCGATGTCGCGGTCTTTCGGCGCGACGTCGTTGACGATGCGCCCGCCGATCTCGACGGTCCCTGCGCTCGGATGATCGAGCCCGGCAACGATATTGAGCAAGGTGGACTTGCCGCAGCCGGACGGCCCGACCAGCACCGTGAACTCGCCGCTTTCGATGTCGAGATCGATCCCCTTCAGCACCTCGAGATTGGCGTAGCGCTTCGACAGGGTGCGAATGCTCAGTGCTGCCATGACAACTCCATCATTTCACGGCCCCGGCAGTCAGGCCGCGGACGAAGTATTTGCCGCCGAGGAGATAGATCAACAGCGTCGGGAGCGCCGCGATGATCACTGCGGCGCTCTGCACGCCATGCTGCGGGATGTCTGCAACGGCGGCGGACAGCGCGATGAGAGCGGCGGTGACGGGCTGCTGCTGGCCGCTCGTGAACGTCACGCCATAGAGGAACTCGTTCCAGATATGCGTGAATTGCCAGATCACGGTGACGACCAGGATCGGCCCCGAGAGCGGCAGGATGATGCGCCAGAAGATGCGGAAGAACCCGGCGCCGTCGATGCGCGCGGCCCTGATCAATTCATGGGGAATGGCGACATAATAGTTGCGGCAGAACAGCGTGGTGAAGGAGAGCCCCTGGATGGTGTGGATCAGGACGAGGCCGGCGAGCGTGTTGATGAGGCCGATGTCGCGCAGCACGATGGTCCAGGGCAGCAGGCGCATCTGCTGGGGAAGGAACAGGCCCAGCGTCACGATGCCGTAGATCCAGGTGTCGCCGCGAAAACGCCAGAGCGACACGGCGTAGCCGGCGATCGCACCGAGCAGGGTCGAGAAGATCGTCGCAGGGATGGTGATGAGCGCAGAGTTCAGCATGTACGGCCGGATGCCGGCGCAGGTCTCGGCGACGCAGAAGCCGCTCCAGGCCGTCAGATAGTTGCTCCAGGCCCAATGCTGCGGCCAGCCGATCATCGAGCCCTGCGCGATCTCCTCGTTGCTGCGGAGCGAGTTCAGCACGACGACGGCGAGGGGCGCGAGCCATGCTGCCGCGATCAGCAGGACGACGAGGTAGATCAGAATCCGGCTCGGTGCGAAGGAGCTCTCACGCATGGGCGGCCCGCCGTCGCTGGATATAGCGCCACGCTGCATAGGGCAGCAGCACCGCGAGCAGAATGAGCAGCATGAGCACTGCCGCCGCCGCGCCGCGGCCGAGCAGGCTGCGCTGGAACATCAGGTCGTAGACGACGAGTGCCGGCAGTTGGGTGGCGATACCCGGGCCGCCATTGGTGAGCGCGCGGACGAGATCGAACGTCGAAATCGCGAACTGCAACTGGATCACGACGACGGTGATGGTGATCGGCCAAAGAGAAGGCAGAATGATGCGCCGGTAGATTCGAACGGGCCCGGCGCCGTCGATCTGCGCCGCCTTGATGATGTCGGCGTCGACGGAGCGGAGGCCAGCAAGGAACAGCGCCATGGCGAAGCCCGAGGATTGCCAGATCGCAGCGATCACGATGGTCCAGATCGCCATGTCGCGGTCGATCAGCCAGTCGAACTTGAAGGAGGTCCAGCCGAGGTCGTGGACCAGCTTCTGGATTCCGAGGCCGGGATTGAGCAGCCAGCTCCAGACCGTGCCGGTGACCACGAACGACACCGCGAGGGGGTAGAGGAAGATGGATCGCAGCACGTTCTCGCCGCGAATGCGCTGGTCGAGCAGGATCGCGAGGGCGAGGCCGGTCACCAGACTTAGCAGCACGAAGCTGCTGCCGAACAGCAGCAAATTGTCGAAGGCAATCTGCCAGTTCCGCGATGCCGCGACGGCCGAATAGTTGCGTAACCCCACCCAGCCGGAAACTGGAACGAGCGTGGACGGCGTGAACGAGATCCAGATCGTCCACAGCGAGAACGACACGAGGTGCGCGGCGGACAGCAGCAGCGGCACCCAGATCATCAGGTATTCGGGCAGCCGGCGCACCCATTCGGGAAGCGCCGGCCGGTCCGGTCTGATCGAGACGGCATTGGTCAACGTGCGCCCTCGACGGCCTCGGCGAGACGGGTGGCTGCCTGCTCGGGCTTGATCGTCTTGTCCTTCACGTACTCCGTGATGACGTCGATCATCGCGGCCGTCATGCCATTTTCCTGCGCCATGTTGTGCGCCATGCTCAGAAGGGCTTGATTGCTTGCGATAGCGCTCTTCAGGGCGGCCGAGGTCGTTCGTTGCCCTTCGGACCAGCCTTCGCCGGACAGATCGACATCGGTGCGGACCGGGATCGATCCCGTGATCTGCGAGTACATCGTCTGGATCGCGGGATCCATGACGAGCTGGGCCATCAGCGTCTGGCCCGCTTGCAGGTCTGCCTCCTTGCGCTGCCAGAAGATGAAGGCGTCGGCGTTCAACAGGAAGACCGGCTTGCCATTGTCGGTCGGGCCCGGCGCGATCGTGAAGTCCTCGAACTTGAATCCGGCGTTGCGCAATACGCCCTGCGCCCAGCCGCCCATGATCATCATGCCCATGTCGCCGTCGACGAAGCGCTTGAGGTTGGTCGAGAAGTGCTGGGCGCCGACGTTGGGATCCATCCAGTCGGCGATCCTGCGCACCTGCGCGAACGCAGCCTTGATCTCGGGGCCGGCCAGGGCCTTCTTCTCGAGATTCATGATGGCCGCGCGGTATGCGAGTGGACTGATGCCGGCGAGGGCGGCCTCGAATTTTTGTCCGTCGTCCGGGCGGGTTCCGCCGTTGGCGATGGGCGAGGCGACACCGCCCGCTTTCATCTTCTCCGCGAGCTCGTTGAAGTCAGCCCAGGTGACGGGGATCTTGTCCGCCTTGGCCTTGTCCATCGCGCGCTTGGACAGGAACAGCATGTTGGTGCTGTAGATCTGCAACGGCAGGGCGATCCACTTGCCGGCCGGCTTGTGCAGTTTCGCAAGGTCCGGAGCGACGACCTTCTCGTAGCCGGCGGCGGCGACCACGGCGTCGAGATCGACAGTCGGGGCGATCTTCGACCAGGCCGCAATCTCGGGACCCTTGAGCTGCGAGCAGGCCGGGGGATCGCCAGCCATGATCTGAGCGCGCAGCTTGTTCATCATCTCGGTGGTGAACCCTGGCACGGGCGAGTGCTGCCAAATCCCGCCTTTCTCCTCGAACTTCTTGCCGAGCGCGGTGATGGCCGCCCCGTCGCTGCCCGCGGACCATTGCGAGATCGCAGTCAGGCGAGGCTTGACCGCGCCTTGCGCGCGGGCAAAGGCCGGCAGTGCGAGCGCGGCGGCGGATCCAGCGAGCAGTCGGCGCCTTGTTGTCGTGATCGGCATGGCAGTTCCTCCCGGTGTGAATTCTCTTGCGCGTGAGCCGCGCAGCTTCAGGCCATCTCAGGCGGCCTCCGTCGAGGCGGCCGGCATGCCGCCGCGGCAGGCGAGGCAGAACGCGGCGAAGGCGAGTGCTGCCCTGGGATCATTGCCGTTCGACGGCGGCACGAAGGCCAGCGACACCCGCGCATGATCGCGGCCGCCGAGCAGGCAGGCATCGACGCCGTCGACCAGCGCTTTCCGATCGCTGTCCGCAAGGAGCGAGGGCCAGCCGGAGATGGCGACGCCGTGGCAGGGCTTGACGTTCAGCGTGTTGCCGATCGCGAGCCCAAGGCGATACAGGCGATGCCGCAGCTCCTGGCGCACGCGCGAGGAGATCGGGATCGCGGCGACCCAATCGTTGCCGAGCTGGAGCAAGTCCGGCTCGGGCACGCCGAGCAGCTCGGCCAGTGCGGGAAGCGACGTGAAAGCCTCGACACAGCCGATGTGGCCGCAGCGACAGCGCGGTCCGCCTTCGCCAAACACCATGTGACCGAGTTCGATCGGCTGGAGCGTGTCGGTCTCGACAGGATCACCCATCCATGCGCCCGCAACGCCATGGCTCACAAAGACGAACAGGTGCGTGTCACTGAACGGATAGTTTTCCGTGCGGCAACGATGGAATGTGGCGTGCGCAACGACTGAATTGGTGAACTCGACGGGCACGCCGGCGAACATCTCGCCGAACATGTCGCTGATGCGCCCGACGTCACAGGGAATGATGGGGTTGACCGAGGCGCTCAGCCGGCCAAGGCCCGGAACAGAGACGCCGACCTGCGAGAGGACGACGCGGCGGCGCCGCGTCCAGTCGCGCAACAATGTCATCGCTTCGCGAAACACCCGGCCGACGGTCTCGGCGGTCGGCGTCTTCGGCAGCTTCATGCGCTCGGCGTAGTGCAATTCGCCCGACAGGCCGCCGACGCCGAAGCCGAGGTGCTGCGCCGTCAACTCGAAGGCCGCGAGCGCGACCGAGCCGTCCAGCGACACCAGGCCGGTCGGGCCGCCGACGTAGGGGGCAGGGCGCCGCACTTCCTCGATCAGGCCTTCGGCTTTCAGGTCAAGCAGGATACGCGACAGGCTCGCTTCCGACAGGCGCACGGCCTTCGCCAGCGGCGGGCGGAACGAGCCGCCCGACTGAAGCAGATGAGTCAAAATGGCAGCACGTGTCTGCCGCCGACTTCTCGGCTGCTCCGGCATTTCCATCCCTGGCGTCATTCTTACTTAGAGTAAGAATTTGCGCGCGGAGGGCTCTGACTGTCAAGGCGTTTGCGGCCGCAACCGCGGACTTGTTGTTGTGCGCGGCAGCAAGTGTGTGACGACTCGATTGGTCCATCGACACAAACGAAAACGGCGCCATCCTGCGATGGCGCCGTTGCGAAAGCCGTATCGGCTTGGAGCTTACTTGCGGTCCTTGATCGCCACGTAGTCGCGGCGGGTGACGCCGGTGTAGAGCTGGCGGGGACGGCCGATCTTCTGCTGCGGGTCCTCGATCATCTCGCTCCACTGGCTGATCCAGCCGACGGTGCGGGCGACCGCGAACAGCACGGTGAACATCGAGACCGGGAAGCCCATCGCCTTCAGCGTGATGCCCGAATAGAAATCGACGTTCGGGTACAGCTTGCGGTCGATGAAGTACTGGTCGCTGAGCGCGATCTTCTCGAGCTCGAGCGCCACCTTCAGCATCGGATCGTCGCCATGGCCGGTCTCCTTGAGCACGGCGTGACACATCTTCTGCATGATCTTGGCGCGCGGATCGTAGTTCTTGTAGACGCGATGACCGAAGCCCATCAGGCGGACTTCGGAGTTCTTGTCCTTCACCTTTGCGATGAATTCGGGAATCTTGTCCACGGTGCCGATTTCAGCGAGCATCGCCAGCGCTGCTTCGTTGGCGCCGCCATGCGCCGGGCCCCAGAGGCAGGCGATGCCGGCGGCGATGCAGGCGAACGGGTTGGCGCCCGAGGAGCCGGCGATACGCACAGTCGAGGTCGAGGCGTTCTGCTCGTGGTCGGCGTGCAGGATGAAGATCTTGTCCAGCGCGTCGGCGAGCACCGGGTTGATCTTGTAGTCCTCGCACGGCACGGCGAAGCACATGTTGAGGAAGTTCTCGGAGAACGACAGCGAGTTCTTCGGATACACGAAGGGCTGGCCGACCGTGTACTTGTAGGCCATCGCCGCCAGCGTCGGGATCTTCGCGATCATGCGCATGGACGCGATCATGCGCTGCTTGGGATCGTTGATGTCGGTCGAGTCGTGATAGAACGCGGCGAGCGCGCCGACGGAGGCCACCATCACTGCCATCGGATGGGCGTCGCGGCGGAAGCCCTGGAAGAAGCGGGCCATCTGCTCGTGCACCATCGTGTGATGGATCACGCGGTCGTCGAAATCCTTCTTCTGCGCGGCGGTCGGCAGGTCCCCGTAGAGCAGGAGATAGCAGGTCTCCAGGAAGTCGCCGTTCTCGGCGAGTTGCTCGATCGGGTAGCCCCGGTACTCCAGCACGCCAGCGTCGCCGTCGATATAGGTGATCTTGGACTGGCAGCTCGCGGTGGAGGTGAAGCCGGGATCGTAGGTGAACAGGCCGGACTGGCCGTAGAGCTTGCCGATATCGATGACATCAGGCCCGACGCTGCCGCTATGGATCGGGAGATCGTAGTTCTTGTTTCCGACCGTCAGAGTAGCGGTCTTATTGCTTGATTTTGCGTCCATCAGAGGTCCCCGATGTATGGTGAAACGGGCCGGAGCCGGAGGCCCCTTTGAGAGATGATGGGGCAGGCCGGATGTTCCAGAAGTACGGAGGAGATGGGTATATTATTGCTGTGTGCGCTGCAAGATCACCCCACGCATGCTCGACTTACGTCGTAGACTGATCCTTAAGGCGGCCGAGGCTTTCCTGGCGTCCCAGGACGTCCAAAACCTCAAATATACCAGGCGACGTCGTCCGCCCGGTCAGCGCGGCCCGCAGGGGTTGGGCAACCGCGCCGAGCTTGAGGCCGTTTTCCTCGGCAAAAGCACGCAGCGCGGCTTCAGTGGCGGCGCCGCTCCACGTCTCGACTTTCTCCAGCGCGGAATGTAGCTGGCCGATCAGCTTGCGGTTCTCCGGCGTCAGCAGCGCTTGCGCCTTGGGATCGAGCTCCAGCGGCCGGTCGGCGAAGATGAAATAGGCGCTGTCGATCAGCTCGATCAGCGTCTTGGCGCGCTCCTTCAGGGCCGGCATGGCCTTGAGAAGCTGGGCGCGCGTGGTGTCGTTTAACTTGGCCTTAAGCTCGTCGCGCGCGGGCACGACATGGTCGAGCACGTCCTCGAACATCTTCACGAGTGATTGATCGTCGGCGTGGCGGATGTAGTGGCCGTTGAGGTTTTCCAGCTTGGCGAAATCGAACCGGGCGGCGGCGCGGCCGACGCTGGCGAGGTCGAACGCCGCGATCATCTCGTCGGTCGAGAAGATCTCCTGGTCGCCATGGCTCCAGCCGAGCCGGACGAGGTAATTGCGTAGCGCGGCCGGCAGATATCCCATGGCGCGGTAGGCGTCGACGCCGAGCGCCCCGTGACGCTTGGAGAGCTTCGAGCCGTCCGGGCCGTGGATGAGCGGGATGTGGGACATGTTCGGCAGCGCCCAGCCCATCGCATCGTAGATTTGCTTCTGGCGCGCGGCGTTGATCAGATGATCGTCGCCGCGAATGACGTGGGTGACGCCCATGTCATGGTCGTCCACCACCACCGCGAGCATGTAAGTGGGATTGCCATCGCCGCGCAGCAGCACGAGGTCGTCGAGATTTTCGTTCTGCCAGACCACGCGGCCCTGCACCTGGTCCTCGATCACGGTCTCGCCGGTTTGCGGCGCGCGGAGCCGGATCGTCGGCTTGACGCCGGACGGGGCTGTCGCGGGATCGCGGTCACGCCACAAGCCGTCATAGAGGCGGGTGCGGCCTTCCGCGCGCGCCTTCTCGCGCATGGCAGTCAGCTCCTCGGCGGTGGCGTAGCAGCGGTAGGCCCTGCCGTCGGCGAGCAGCTGCTCGGCAACCTCGCGGTGGCGCGCGGCGCGGCTGAACTGGTAGATGACCTCGCCGTCCCAGCCGAGCTCGAGCCATTTCAGGCCGTCGAGGATGGCGCCGATCGCCGCCTCGGTGGAGCGCTCCCGATCGGTGTCCTCGATCCGCAGCAGCATCTTGCCGCCGTGCTTCTTCGCATAGAGCCAGTTGAACAGCGCGGTGCGGGCGCCCCCGATATGGAGGAAGCCGGTCGGGGAGGGAGCAAAGCGGGTGACGACGGGGGAGGTCATTCTTGGCAGGGCCTATGCATTGGGAGCGGTGGTATATATCAGGACCCGAGCATAACTAAAGCCCGGCGGCACTTCCCTTAAACCCTTGGCTCAGCCACGCGAATTTGGCAGAAGGACCGCTGATTTCCCTACAGGATTTTCGTAATGACAGAACCGGTGGCGAACGAGGTTGGGCGCGATTTCATTCGTGACATCATCCAGGCCGACCTCGATCAGGCCAAGTACAAGGAGATCGTGACCCGGTTCCCGCCGGAGCCGAACGGCTATCTCCATATCGGCCACGCCAAGTCGATCGCGCTCAATTTCGGCATCGCCCAGGAGTTTCCGGGCCGCTGCCATCTGCGCTTCGACGATACCAATCCGGTCAAGGAAGAGCAGGAATATATCGATTCCATCCAGGCCGACGTGCGCTGGCTCGGCTTCGACTGGGGCAAGAACCTGTTCTTCGCCTCCGACTATTTCGACCGACTGTACGAATGGGCGGAGCAGCTGATCCGCGACGGGCTCGCCTATGTTGATGACCAGTCCCAGGAAGAGATCCGCCTGGCGCGCGGCACGCTGACCGAGCCCGGCAAGAACTCGCCGTTCCGCGACCGCAGCGTTGACGAAAACCTCGACCTGTTCCGGCGGATGAAGGCCGGCGAATTCCCGAACGGCGCACGCGTGCTGCGGGCCAAGATCGACATGTCCTCGGGCAACATCAATCTGCGCGACCCTGTGCTCTACCGCATCCTGCACGCGCATCATCCGCGCACCGGCACCAAGTGGCACATCTATCCGAGCTACGATTATGCCCACGGCCAGTCGGATGCGATCGAGGGCATCACGCATTCGATCTGCACGCTGGAGTTCGAGGACCACCGACCGCTCTACGACTGGTTCATCGAGAAGCTGCCGGTGCCGTCCAAGCCGCATCAGTATGAGTTCGCGCGGCTCAATTTGACCTACACACTGCTGTCCAAGCGAGTTCTGACCCAGCTCGTGCGCGACGGCCATGTCGCCGGCTGGGACGATCCGCGCATGCCGACCATGGCGGGCATGCGCCGCCGCGGCGTGCCGCCGGCCGCTTTACGCGAATTCGTCAAGCGCATCGGCGTTGCCAAGGCCAACAGCGTGGTCGACGTCGGCATGCTCGAGTTCTGCATTCGCGAGGAGCTGAACCGCACGTCGCAGCGGCGGATGGGCGTGCTGCGGCCGCTGAAGGTGGTGATCGAGAACTATCCGGAAGGGCAGACCGAAGAGCTCGAGGCGATCAACCATCCGGACGACCCCTCGGCGGGCACGCGGAAAATCACGTTCGGCCGCGAGCTCTATATCGAGCACGACGACTTCATGGAGAACCCGCCGAAGAAGTTCTTCCGCCTGTCGCCGGGCAACGAGGTGCGGCTGCGCTACGCCTATTTCGTCAAGTGCACCGGCGTGATCAAGAACGACAAGGGCGAAGTGGTCGAGCTGCGCTGCACCTACGATCCCGCGACCAAGGGCGGCAACGCGCCCGATGGCCGCAAGGTGAAGGCGACCATGCACTGGCTGCCGGCGGCGACGTCCGTGCCGGCGGAAATCCGCATCTACAACCAGCTGTTCGCCAATCCGAGCCCGGACGCCGCAAACTTCGCGGCCGATCTCAACCCGAACTCGCTGGAGATCCTGCCTGACGCGCGGATCGAAGCATCGGTGGCGGAAAGCAACTCGACCGAGCCGATGCAGTTCGAGCGCCAGGGTTACTTCGTGCGCGACAAGGACTCCACGCCCGGCAAGCCGGTGTTCTCGCGCACCATCGGCCTGCGCGACACGTTCGCGAAGGAAGTCGCGAAGGGCTGATCACATGAGCAATGAAGCCGACGCCATCGTTTCCACCATCATCGCGAAATGGTGCGCCGGCTTCGCGACCCTCGACGCGGCCGCGCTGTCGTCGCTGTATTCGAACAACGCGTTCTTCTTCGGCTCCAACCCGACGCTGTATCGGGGCAGGGACGGCGTCGCGGATTATTTCAACGGCCTGCCGCGCTGGCGCAAGCCGAGTGCCGTGTTTTCCGACGTGAACGCAGCGCAAGCCGGCCCCGATCTGATCAACACGGCCGCGACCGTCACGTTCGACCTTGCCGGCGAGCGGGATGAACTCGTCGTCAAGATGAGCTGGGTCATCGTCCGTGAGGACGGCGACTGGAAGATCGTCAATCACCACGCTTCAGCGAAGGCGCCGCTGATCTAGCGGTCGTTCGATCGTGCTCGTCATTCCGGGGCGCGCCACTTGGCGCGAGCCCGGAATCCATACTTACGATGGTGGTTATGGATTCTCAGATGCGCAATCGCGCATCATAGCTCGCGACTTCGTCGCGCCCCGGAATGGCGATTGAAACGAACGTCGGCTCGCCGCGTTGGCGTGGATACCAACAAGGATCCAACCATGAACATCGCAGAGCATATGGAAGTCATCGGCGCCGACGGCGTGCATGTCGGTACCGTCGATAAGGTCGAAGGCCATCGCATCAAGCTGACCAAGAAGGACAGCGGCGAGGGCAGCCACAAGGGCCACCATCACTTCATTGACAAGGGCCTCGTCGCCGGCGTCGAGGGCAACAAGGTGCGGCTGTCCGCCAACGCCGACGTGGCCGTGACCATGGAAGAGGAAAAGTAGGGCACGGCTTTCTTCGTTCCTGATTTGTGCCGCTATTCGGTTAGCCGCACGTTCCGGTAGCCTCCGCGCCAGTCGCGTCGTGTAGGGTGCGGGGATATGGCGGAGCCGGGCCGGCCAGTACGGTCCCAGGGAGTTGCCGGGACGTGGCCGGTCGGCCGTCCTGCACCGGCCGGCGGCTTCGCGCCGGCGGTCTTTGGCGCTTGGCCGGCCATCGTCGAGACGCTACGCGCTTGGGCCCGCGCCGAGGCCGGCGCGGGGCGACTATTGCCGTGGGTGCCTGTCGCCTTCGGCGGCGGCATCGCGCTCTATTTCTCTGCAGATCATGAGCCGGTGCTGTGGGTTGTTGCCACGACGGCGATCGCCTTCCTGTTCGGCGCCATCCTGCTGCGGCGCAGCCGGCTGTTTGTGGCTGCGATCATGATCGCGGCGGTCGCTTCCGGCTTTGCCGTGGCAACCTGGAAGACGGCGCGCATTGCCCACCCTGTGCTGGCCAAGCCGCTCTATTCGGTATCGCTGTCCGGTTTCGTCGAGGCTCGCGACATCCGCGAGCGCACCGATCGTTTCGTGCTGCGCGTCACCGCGATGGAGGCCCAGCGCAGCGAAGTCAAGCTGGAGCGCGTCCGCCTGTCGGTGCGCAAGGGTACCGCGCCCGAGGTCGGCAGCTTCGTGCAGCTCAAGGCGCGGCTGATGCCGCCGCTCTCGCCGGTACGCCCCGGCAGCTACGATTTTTCGCGCGACATGTTCTTTCAGGGCATCGGTGCCTCCGGCTTCGTGATGGGTGCGATCACCGCTACGATCCCGCCCGATGCCGGCGGCCTGCGGCTGCGTTATGCGGCCTTCATGCAGGGCCTGCGCGATGCGATCGACACCCGCATCCGCGCCACGCTTGAGGGCGACAACCGCGCGATCGCGACAGCGCTGCTCACCGGGCGGCGCGATGCGATTTCCACGCCCGTCAACGACGCAATGTTCATCTCGGGCCTCGGGCACGTGCTCTCGATCTCCGGATATCACATGGCAGTGGTCGCCGGCGTCGTCTTCTTTGCGGTGCGCGCTCTGCTGGCCTTGATCCCGGGGCTGGCGGCCGGCTTCGCCATCAAGAAATGGTCGGCCGCGGCGGCGCTGGTCGCGGCTGCGTTCTATCTGCTGCTGTCCGGTGCGGAGGTCGCGACGCAACGATCGTTCTTCATGACGGCGGTGGTGCTGATCGCGGTGATGGTCGATCGCCGCGCCATCACGTTCCGCACGCTCGCGGTGGCTGCGCTGATCGTGCTCGCAGTCGCGCCGGAAGCGCTGGTGCATCCGAGTTTCCAGATGTCGTTTGCCGCGACGCTCGGACTTGTTGCGCTGGTGCAGATCGGCATGCCGAACCTGTTTGCCTCGCCCGACCATTCGGCGACCGCGCGCGTCGCGATGTGGGGCGGCCGCGAGATCGCGATGCTGTTCCTGGCCTCGCTGATCGCGGGGCTGGCGACCACGCCCTACGCCGCCTTCCACTTCCACCGCGTCACGCCCTACGGCGTGCTCTCCAATCTCGGCGCAATGCCGGTCGTTTCGGCGCTGGTGATGCCGGCCGGGCTGCTCGGCCTGCTCGCGGCGCCGTTCGGGCTCGACGGCGTGTTCTGGTGGCTGATGGGGATCGGCATCGACTGGATGGTCGTGGTCTCGCGCTGGGTGGCGGCATTGCCGGGGGCGGTCGGTCGTATCCCCGCGTTCGGCATCGCGCCGCTGATTGCAGCGAGCCTGGGGATTATCGTGATGGGCCTGTTGCGCACGCCCTTGCGCTGGGGCGGCGCCGTGATGCTGCTGGCCGCCATCGCCTTGGGCCTGTCGGTGCGGCAGCCCGATATCCTGATCGCAGGGGACGGCGAGAGCGTCGCCGTGCGTGGCGGGGACGGGCGCTTGCACCTGATCAGGACGGGCAAGGACAATTTCCTGCTGAAGGAATGGCTGTCTGCCGACGCCGATCCTCGCGATGCCGGCAGTGGCGCGCTGGCGAGCGGCATTTCGTGCGATGAGTCCGGCTGCGTCACGCCGCTCGCCGACGGTCGGCTGGTCGCGCTGGCTTCGCGCATCGATGCGCTGGCGGATGATTGCAGCCGGGCCGCTCTGGTCGTGACATCACGGTCCGCACCGCCTGATTGTGCGGCGATGGTGGTGGATCGGCAGCGGCTCGTGCGACAGGGCGCGCTGGCACTGACGCAGCACGGCGAGGGCTTTTCGGTTCAGGCAGTGAGGGCGAAGGGCACGAACCGTCCCTGGTCGCCGGCGGCCGCCGGCGAGGGAGATTTCGAAGGAGCACTCATGCCCAGGGCGGCGGCTCCGCGCAGCAAGGATGCGACCCCAGCGGAGGCCGATCTTCAGGCGGAAGACTAGGGTCCCTGTCAGCCGATTGGCAGTCGCGTGACCGTCGGGCGGCTGTCGGCGATGATCTGCGGCTTGCGCTCGCCGACCGGCTGGGTCACCGGCAGCTGCAGCACGGTTGCGCGCTGGCCCTCGACGAGCTGCGTCACCAGCACTGATTTGCCGTCCGGGAATTCGATCGCGTCGTGATGCCGATCGGGAATGTGCGGATCGATCTTGCCGAACTTGCCGACGCGGGAGTTGACGGTGCGCGTCCAGATCCAGCGGTTGTCGTAGCGGACGTTGTCGGCGAAGGCGAGCTCCGTTCCCGGCAGCAGGCAGACCGCAACGGAGAGATCGGCTTCGGAAGCGAAGCCGCGGGTCGAGGTGCCGCGGAATGTTGTCGTGACGATCGTCTCGCCGACTTCTGCGGGGCGCGTCGCGACGGCATGCAGGCTGTAGTCACACATCGGGTGCTCCTCAATGCAGCGATAGCGACCCGCACCTCTTTCGGAGGCGCACGCCCCTATCAGAGTGGAAGCACGTGACGGTCTGCCTGGTTGTAGGCAAATCTGCGGCCCGGATCGGCGAGCCGAGATCACATTATCTTTCCCGACTTCAATAGGAACAAAGTTGGGGCGCCTGAATTCCGCGGGCGCGTGTCGGGTGGGCTCGCGAGCGCAGCCTATGCGTTCAACGGATTGATCGAGTCGTCGAGGAAAACTGGTGCAATGCTTCTTCGCGGCCGGCCGATGCCGCCACTGCGGAGAAAGGGGCCGGATAGTCTGTGCAATACCAAAAAGACTATCCAGCCGGAGCGGACCATCATCCGCTCCAATCTCCGATCGGCGAGGCCGATCGAAGCCGCGCGCACGAGGCGCAAGAGACGCCTTGATCGGAGACGTCCGGCGTCAGTACTTCCGGTAAAGCCCGATCAGCTTGCCCTGAATTTTCACCCGGTTCGGCGGCAAGATGCGCACCTCATAGGCGGCATTGGCAGGCTCCAGTGCGATTGATGCGCCACGGCGGCGGAAGCGCTTGAGCGTGGCTTCCTCGTCGTCGATCAGCGCCACGACGATGTCGCCGGTATCGGCGCTCTCGTTGCGCTGGATCAGCGCCATGTCGCCGTCGAGGATGCCGGCCTCGACCATGGAGTCGCCCCGCACTTCGAGCGCGTAATGTTCGCCGGAGCCGAGCATGTCGGGCGGCACGCTGATGGTGTGGCTGCGGGTCTGCAACGCCTCGATCGGGGTGCCGGCCGCGATGCGGCCCATCACGGGCACCGCAACGGGCCGTTCGCCCTCGTCCGCGGACTGGCTGGAGCTCGCGCGTATCTTGCCGAGATTGCCCTCAATGACGCTTGGCGTGAAGCCGCGTCGGCTGCCGGCGGCGGCCTGGAGCTCCGGCAGCTTGATCACTTCGATGGCCCGGGCGCGATTCGGCAGGCGGCGGATGAAGCCGCGCTCCTCGAGCGCGGTGATCAGGCGGTGGATGCCTGACTTCGAGCGCAGGTCGAGCGCATCCTTCATCTCGTCGAAGGACGGCGGCACGCCGCTTTCCTTCAAGCGTTCGCTGATGAACCGCAGAAGCTCGTATTGTTTGCGCGTTAACATCTCGACCAAAGTCCCCCGGTTGATGTCGTTCGATTCCGAGACGATAGTTCAGCGATAAGCCGCTACATGCTCGAAACAAATCATGAACGGACACTATATGTTCGATACATGTTCCGCAACTGCTTAATTTAGCGTGAACAGATCGAAGCGCGCGGAATGCGTGTGGCCGCGCAGGTCAGACCGGGAGTCGCAGCACCTCGCAGGGGCTGCCCGACTCGGCCTTCGGCGCAAACGGTGCGCGTACGAGAAGTACCTGTGCCGCAGCGAGATTCGCAAGCAGCGAGGAATCCTGATGGCTGACGGGAAGGGCGACGAGCGTGCCGTCGTCGCGCAGCTCCAGGCGCGCGCGCAAGTAATCCTCGCGCTGGTCGTTGGCACCGAGATCGCGGCCCAGCACGGCGCGCTCGCGATGATGATGAATCACCGAACGGCCCGACAGCGCGCGAATCAGCGGGACCATGAACAGGAACGCGCACACGTAGGACGACACGGGATTGCCGGGCAGGCCGATCACGCCCATCGCCCCCAACCGTCCGTGCATCATCGGCTTGCCGGGCCGCATCGCGATCTTCCAGAATGCCATCGCGATGCCTTCGTCCTTGAGCGCCTGCTGGACCAGGTCGTGGTCGCCGACCGATGCGCCCCCGGTCGTGATCAGGATGTCGGCGCCGCTGTCGCGCGCGCGGCGGATGCCGGCGGTGGTGGCTGCCAGCGTATCGGCGGCAACACCGAGGTCGATGGTCTCGGCGCCCTCGCTGCGGGCGAGCGCGTGGAGGGCGTAGCCGTTGGAATAGACGATCTGGCCGTGCCCGGGTGTGGCGCCCGGCATCACCAGTTCATCACCGGTGGCGAGGATCGCGACCTTCGGGCGGCGGCAGACGGCGAGATGCGGGTAATTCATTGCCGCTGCGAGCGCGAGGTCGCGATCCGTGAGAAGGGTCCCCTTGCGCAAGAGGACGTCACCCTCGCTGAAATCGACGCCGGCGGGGCGGATGTGCCGACCCGCGATCGCAGCTTCCTTGATCGTTATTTCCCTGCCTTCGGCGATCGTGTCCTCCTGGATCACGACCGCGTCTGCGCCGCCCGGGACAACACCGCCCGTGAAGATCCGCACGGCTTCGCCGGCGCCGACCTGTCCGGTGAACGGACGGCCCGCTGCGACCTCACCGATGACAGTCAACCTGGAATCGATCGCGGCCGCGTCGGCCGCGCGCACCGCGTAGCCGTCCATCGCCGACATGGCTTGAGGCGGCTGCGTACGCCGCGCGGCGACGTCACGCGCGAGTACCCTGTGGTGGGCTTCGTCGAGCGGAACCATCTGTTCAGGCAGCGGCTCAACGCCCGCCAGCACCGCGGCAAGGGCGTCGGAAACCGGCATCAGGGCCACGGCGAAACTCCTGCTCGGCGTTCGGACGAAATGTTCCGCCAGTCTTCTAGCCGAGGGCGGAGGAGGAGGCAAAATTGCGGAGGCGGGCAACCATTCTGCTGCTTCCAGCCCGGATCGACGGCGGGCTCAGGTTTGGCGTCATACCCCTTGAACGATGAGACCCGTGGCGGGAGGGGCCGTCCGAGGATGAGAATGACGAGTTCGCCGGTTCGCGTTGCTCAGCGATTGCTCGGCGCATCCGGGCTGCCGAATGCGACGTCGGGAGCTCTCGGCCCTTGATCCTTGTCGGGCAGCGGATCCGCCCGCGATTTCAGGTCGGCGGCCTTGCTGATCAGCTTGGCGGAAAGGTCCGAATCCGAGGTCGTCCTCGCGAATTCGAGCAGCAAGGAAGCTTGCTTGGTCAGATAGGTTTTACCCAGCACGTCAAAAGTCCGTTGTAGAAGTCCCAACGGAGTGATGAGTCCGAAAGGTGGTATTCCGTTCCCGGAACTCTGTGTAAAAATGCACAGAGCAATCGGGTTCCGTCCCTCTTGCATATTTTTCCTGAAAACAACCTGCCTGCAGAGATTTTTTGCAGCGGCCAGCCGGTTTCAGATGCCCAACGCCTTCAATGCGTTTCCAACGTCGCGCGCCGACGTCACATGCACCGCGGTCAGTCCACGGGACCGCGCGCCTTCGACATTCTCGGCAAGGTCGTCGAAGAACACGATACGCTCCGCAGGCACGCCGATCGCCGCGACGACATGGTCGAAAGCCTCCGCATCCGGTTTGCGCAGGCCGATGCTGGACGACAGATAGAGCGCACGGAAATTGCCGAGCAGTTCGCCATATTCTTTGGAGAAATAGTCGACATGCGGCCGGTTGGTGTTTGAGAAGGCGTAGAGCGGCATCTGCTTCGCCGCACGCGGCAGCAGTTCGGCAATGTCGGGCATCTCGCCGGCGAAGATCGCGTTCCAGCCCTCCAGGAACTGCGCGTCAGAAATGCCGATGCCCAGCGAAGCACGCAGCGAGGCGAAATAATCCTCGTCGCTGATCTTGCCGACCTCGTGCAGCCGGTAGGCCTCGTCACGCACATAGCGCGCGACGATGGCCTCGGGCTGGCAGCCGGCATGTGCCGCCCAGCAGGCGATCGCCTTGGAGAAGTCGATGTCGAGCACCACGCGCCCGAGATCGAACAGCAGCGCATCCGCGCTGCCGGGAGAGAGCGATGTCACCTGCATCCTTTCACTCAGTAACGGTACGGATCGTGGTCGAACAGCGGGAATGCGCTGAACACACTCGGTAAGTTGGTGGCAGTCGCCGGATGCAGGAAGGATTTGTCGACCTCGGCAAATGACGTCGCGCCCAGAAGGCCGAGGCAGCGCAGCACCTCGTCCTCCAGCAGCTCCAGCATCCGCGCAACGCCGGCTTCACCCGCCGCCGCCAGCGCCCAGCATTGCAGCCGTCCGATGCCGACGAGGTCCGCGCCCGCCGCGATTGCCTTGACGATGTCGGTGCCGCGACAGATGCCACCGTCGACCATGATCTTGGCGCGGCCCTTCACGGCTTCGACGATCTCGGGCAGCACATGCATGGCGCCCCGGCCGTGGTCGAGCTGACGGCCGCCATGGTTGGAGACGTAGATCCACTCGACGCCGTGATCGACCGCGATCCGGGCGTCCTCGGCGGTGGCGATGCCCTTCAGGATCAGCGGGATCTTGAATTTGTCCTTGATCATCTTCACGGTCCGCCACTCCAGGCCCTTCTGGAAATCGCCGCCGGTGGCGCGCAGGCGACTCTCGCGAACATAGCGCTTGGCGATGTCACGCTCACGACGGCTGTAATGGGCGGTGTCGACGGTCAGGCAGAAGCCCGCATAGCCGCTCTTCTCGGTGCGGCTGACGACATCGGCGACAAAGGCGTCGTCGCCGCGGACATAGAGCTGGTAAAGCCGCAGCGCGTCGGGCGCAGCCTCGGCGGTCTTCTCCAGGCCGGGCTCGGACACCGAGCTCAGCATGTGCGCCGCACCGAAGGTGCCGGCGGCACGTGCGACGCTTGCCGCGCCATCCGGATCGAAGATCTCGAGCGCGCCGACGGGCGCGATCACCACGGGCAGGCGCATCTTGCGGCCGAATTGCTGGACCGAACCGTCGACCTTGCGGACGTCGCGCAGCACCCGCGGCCGGAAGGCGATCTCGTCCAGCGCCATCCGGTTGCGGCGCATCGTGGTTTCGGTCTCGGCAGCGCCGACGATGTAGTCCCAGGCGTTCTGGTTGAGGTTGGCGCGCGCTTTTCGGACGAATTCGTGCAGGTTCTGGAACGGCTCGTTGCTGGCGCCGAGTTCGACGTTCCGCTCCGGTTGGATCCGGGGTGCTTCGTTCATTGTTATCCTCCCGAGAAATTGAAGCCTTGTGTCATCGCCTAACCCGTCCGGCGCTCCAAAACCATCCTAAAGTGAGATGGCCGCGAGGCGTGGACCGGCCACCGATTCCCCTTGGGGTAATCTTTGGGGGCGGGCCAGTCCTGCAACGTTGCCAAAAGTTCAGGTCCGAACGAAGCGATTTTTGCGATGCACCCGCCAGCGTGGCATCCCGGCCACGAAGAAACCAGAATGGTATTGTGAGAAGCAGACTGGATCGCCACTTGCAAGGCGAGCCCCAAGTGTTGTCCCGAGTCTCGAGTGACAAGCGCCAGCAACCGCCGAGCAAACAAGAAGGCCAGTCGATCCATGAGGAAATCCTTGCTGTTCCCCCTGGGCGCGCTCTCTGGAGCGTGTCTGACCCTTCTGGTGGCCAGCCCGCACGGCGGTGTATGGGCGGCGCGGGCAGCAGCGAACGCGGACGACGCCTATTCCCAGCTCAACCTGTTCGGCACGGTGTTCGAGCGCGTCAAGGCCAGCTATGTCGAGAAGCCGGACAATGCCAAGCTGATCGAAGGCGCGATCTCGGGCATGGTGACCTCGCTCGATCCGCATTCGCGCTACATGAACGCGAAGGCCTGGACCGAGATGCAGGAGACCACCTCCGGCGAGTTCGGCGGCCTCGGGATCGAGGTCACTATGGAGGACGGCCTCGTCAAGGTCGTTTCCCCGATCGACGATACGCCCGCCTCGAAGGCCGGCTTGATGTCCGGCGACCTCATCAGCAAGATCGACGGCGAGGCCGTGCAGGGCCTGACGCTCGAGCAGGCCGTGAACAAGATGAAGGGCCCGGTCGATACCCAGACCAAGCTCAGCATCGTGCGCAAGGGCGCCGACGCGCCGATCGAGGTCGCGATCAAGCGTGAGATCATCCATGTGCGGCCGGTTCGCTTCCATGTCGAGAACGGCGACATCGGCTATATCCGCGTCACCTCGTTCAACGAGCAGACCACCGACGGCCTGAAGAAGGCGATCGCCGCCATCACCAAGCAGGTGCCGCAGGAGAAGCTGACCGGCTACGTGATGGACCTGCGCAACAATCCGGGCGGTCTGCTCGACCAGGCCGTGTCGGTGTCGAGCGCCTTCCTTCAGCGCGGCGAGGTCGTCTCGACCCGCGGCCGCAATCCGGAGGAGACCCAGCGCTTCACCGCGCATGGCGGCGACCTGACCAAGGGCAAGCCGCTGGTGGTTCTGGTCAATGGCGGTTCGGCTTCGGCTTCCGAGATCGTGGCCGGGGCGCTGCACGATCACAAGCGTGCGACCATCATCGGCACGCGCTCGTTCGGCAAGGGCTCGGTGCAGACCATCATTCCGCTCGGCGCCGGCAACGGCGCGCTGGCGCTGACCACGGCGCGGTATTACACGCCGTCGGGCCGCTCGATCCAGGCCCAGGGCATCGCCCCCGACATCGAGATCCTGCAGGACGTGCCGCCGGAGCTGAAGGGCCGCATGGACACCATGGCGGAATCCCAGATGCGCGGGCATCTCTCGGCCGGCGAGGGTGGCGAGCAGACCGGATCGCAGTCCTACGTGCCGCCGAAGGAAGAGGACGACAAGGCCCTGCACGCGGCCTTCGACTTCCTGCACGGCGTCACAGCCAATGCGGTTGCAGCCAAGCCCGCGTCCAAGACGGCGGTACCGAACTAGGCCTTTTGGTTTTCAGACAATCGCCGGGGAGCGGCTCACCGCTTCCGGGCGGTTTCGTTTGGGGATGCCCGTTCCGGACCGGATCGGCCGGCCTAACTCGCCTCGCGGCGGCGGCTTGCATGACCGCCGCGCTGGGCGAGCCGGCTGCGATGCAGCGCGAACAGCTCCAGCACCTTGTCGGCGGGCTTGGCGGCGCTGAACAGATAACCCTGCATCTCCGAACAGCCGAGCGCGCGCAGCAGACGCTGCTGCTCCTCGGTCTCGACGCCCTCGGCCGTGGTGGTCATGCGGCGCGCGGTCGCCAGATTGACGACGGCCTGGACGATGCTGGCGGAGCCGTCGGGGCCGGCGATGTCGTCCACGAAGCAGCGATCGATCTTGATCTTGTCGAACGGAAAACGGTGCAGATAGCTCAGCGAGGAGTAGCCGGTGCCGAAATCGTCGAGCGCGATGCGCACGCCGATGGCACGGAGCTGGTGCAGGATCGCCAGCGCGGTCTCATCATCGCGGATCAGCACCGCCTCGGTGATCTCAAGCTCGAGCCGGCTCGCCGGCAGGTTGGACGCGGCGAGCGCCGCCATGATCTTCAAGGCCAGCGTGCCGCTCTTGAACTGCACCGGCGAGACGTTGACGGCGAGGCGGATGTCGTCAGGCCAGCTCGCGGCGTCCCGGCAGGCGGTCGCCAGCACCCATTCGCCGATCTCGTTGATCAGGCCGGTATCTTCCGCGATCGGGATGAATTCGGCCGGTGAGACCATGCCGCGCTCGGGATGGCGCCAGCGCACCAAGGCCTCGCAGCCAGTGATGCGATCATCCTTGAGGCTGAGGCAGGGTTGGTAATGGACCTCGAGGCCGCCCTCGCGCCCCCCTCGGGCGATGGCGTGGCGCAGGTCGCTCTCGATCTGCCGGCGCTCGCGCACCTTGGCATCCATCTCCGGCTCGAAGAACCGATAGGTGCGGCGTCCGGCGGACTTGGCGGCGTACATCGCCATGTCCGCGTTCTTGAGAATCTGGTCGAGCGCCGTGCCGTGTTCCGGCGCGAGCGCGATGCCGACGCTGGCATCGGTGGTGAGATGATGGCCCATGCAGTCGAACGGCGCTCGGATGGCCGCGAAGATCCGCGCGACGAGCTCGTCGACCTGGTCCCGCGATGTCACCGCGCTCTGGACGATGGCGAATTCGTCGCCGCCGAGCCGCGCCACGAAATCCGTCGGGCCCGCGCAGCGGCGCAGGCTCGCGGCAATGGATTTCAACAGCTCGTCGCCGACGAGATGGCCGAGCGCGTCGTTGACGCCCTTGAACTCGTCGATGTCGATGTAATGCACCGCGATCTGCTCGCCGCGGCCGACAGTGGCCAGCTCATCGCGCAGGTGCTCGTGGAACATGGTGCGGTTGGGCAGGTCGGTCAGCGCGTCGTAATGGGCGAGGTGGGTGATGCGCTCCTCGATGCGGCGTCGCTCGGTGATGTCCTCATGGGTCGCCACCCAGCCGCCGTCCGCGAGCGGCTCGTTCAGGATGTGGATCGACCGGCCGTCGGAGGTGTCGACCACCATTGAATTCCGCACATGGATGTCCTTCAGCACGAGCGCGACGTAAGCATCGACGTCGCCGGTGAACGAGCCGGTCGCCTTGCGATGGGCGATGATGTCGTGGAAGCTGGAGCCCGGCTTCACGACCTCGGCCGACAATCCGTACATTTCGATGTAGCGCTGGTTGCAGACCACCAGCCGCTGCTCGGCGTCGAACAGCAGGAGGCCCTGCGTCATGTTGTTGACGGCGCGGTCCAGCCGCAGCTTCTCCAGCGTCAGCCGCTCGCGCGAAGCGCGGTGCTGCTCGAGCAGCTTGCGCACCACGGCGATCAGAACGCCCGCGATGGCGAGCGCGGAGGCGCCCGCGACCGAAATCAGCATGCCGATCTGCTCGCGCCAGTCCGTCAGGGCGGAGGTGCGCGTCGTGGTGGCCATCATCAGGATCGGAAAGTGGGGCAGGGCGCGCGAGGCAATCAGCCGGTCTTCGCCGTCGACGGGGCTCGTGAACCGTCCCGCGTAGCGATCGAGGCCGAAGACTCTCTGCTGTTCGAACGAACCGGTCTTGAAATTCCGCCCCATCAATTCGCCGGAATGGGGATAGCGGGCGAGCAGCGTGCCGTCGCGATGCAGCATCGAGATCGTCGCGCCTTCGCCGAGCACGACGGTGGCGAAGAATTTCTCGAAATTGGCGGGATCGATCCCGCGTCCGACGGCGCCCAGGAATTCGCCGTTCGGCCCGACGATCCTGCGTACGATCACGACGGTCCAGGCGCCCGAGATCCGACTGTGCAACGGCTGGATCAGGACATCGGGCGAATTGGGATCGTACTTGAAGGTGCGAAAATAGGCGCGATCGGCAAGGTTCAGCTTCGGAGCCGGCCATGTCGACGACGAGTTGATCAGATTGCCTTCGGCATCGATGATGTTGACGTCGCCGATATAGGGCAGGGCCTCGATCTTCGAGCGCAACATCCGGTGGACATCCTGGCCGGAGAAGCGCTTGCGAAAGTCCTCCCTGGCCGCGATTCCGGTCGTGCGGACCTGATCGACGAAGTCCTTCTGGATGACCGCGAAATCCTGCAATTGCTGATCGAAATGGTGGGCGAGCAGCAGCACAGTGTTTTCGAGTTCGCGGCTGGCGTTGCGCAACGCCCGCTCGCGGAAATTCTGCGCCATCAGGACCGAGCCGATGGCGATGGCCGCGATCAGAAGGGCGCCGCCCACCACCAGCCAGCGGATCGGTCCGCTGCGCACGAAGCCGTGATCAAAGAGGCGGCTGCCGAATCTCGTCATCATGCTGGATCATTGCCGGGCACACGTCAGGATCAATTCTTGGCCCTGAGAACATCCGTTGGTTCACGGGAACGATGTGGAGGCAAAGTTAGGAAGCGCGGTTAACTCCGGGTGAACGGTCGCGCGCAAATGCAATCGAGGTTCGGCGATATGGCGGGCAGGAATTGCCGAAGCATGCGAGGGCGCCGGTCAATTCCTGCCGGCCGCGCCACGATCAACCAAGGCTTAACCATCTAACGTGTTGGCGATCCTCGGATCGGCATTGGCACGTGATTTGCGAGACGCCTGCCGACGACACAGCGAGGACGCAACGATGAAAAACACCCTGAAGAACTTCCTTGCCGACGAGAGTGGGGCAACCGCAATCGAGTACGGCCTCATCGCGGCCGGCATCGCGCTGGCAATCATCACCGTCGTGAACGGCATGGGGTCCAAGCTCAACAGCAAATTCACCGCGATCAGCACGTCGCTGAAGTAACGCCGTCAGGCGCGGTAATGGCCGGACTTGCCGCCGAGCTTCTCGACCAGATGAATGCCCTCGATGCGCACGCCGCGTTCGACCGCCTTGATCATGTCGTAGATGGTCAGGCAGGCGACCGAGACGGCCGTGAGGGCCTCCATCTCGACGCCGGTCGGGCCCGTGACCTTCACGCTGGCGCGAACGAGGCAGCCCGGCAATTTCGCGTCGGGTTCGATGTCGAGCGTTACTTTCGACAGCGCCAGCGGATGGCAGAGCGGGATCAGCTCCGACGTGCGCTTGGCGGCCATGATGCCGGCGATGCGGGCGGTGCCGAGCACGTCGCCCTTCTTGGCGTTGCCGGATACGATCAGCTCGAGCGTCGCCTTGGTCATGACGACGCGGCCTTCCGCGACTGCAAGCCGCTCGGTCGCCGGCTTGTCCGAGACGTCGACCATCCGCGCCTCGCCGGAGGCGCCGATATGGGTGAGGGCCGGGACGGTCTTCTTGGACGGCTTGCGCGCCATATCTTTGTGCGCCATGTCAGCGCGTGCCCGTCGCGCGCGCCGTCGTCTCGCGCGCGAGCAGAGTGCGCGTCGCTGCGGTGACGTCGGCTTGCCGCATCAGGCTCTCGCCGACCAGGAAGGTCGAAATGCCGACACGCGCGAGCCGGGCGAGATCGGCAGGCGTGAAGATGCCGCTTTCGCCGACCATCAGCCGTTCCCCGGGGATCAGCGGTGCCAGCATTTCGCTGGTCGCGAGCGTGGTCTCGAAGGTGCGAAGATTGCGGTTGTTGACCCCGATCATCGGCGAGCGGAGCTTGAGCGCGCGGTCGAGCTCGGCGCGGTCGTGGATCTCGATCAGCACGTCCATGCCGTGGGCGATGGCGGCGTCTTCGAGATCTTTGGCGGTGGCATCATCGAGCGCGGCCATGATGATCAGGATGCAGTCGGCGCCGTGCGCACGGGCCTCGACCACCTGATAGGTGTCGAACATGAAATCCTTGCGAAGCACCGGCAATGACGTCGCCGCGCGCGCCGCCACCATGAAGTCCAGATGGCCCTGGAACGAGGGCGTGTCGGTCAGCACCGACAGGCAGGCCGCGCCGCCGGCTTCATAGGCCCTGGCGAGCTGCGGCGGATCGAAATCGGCGCGGATCAGCCCCTTCGACGGCGAGGCTTTCTTGACCTCCGCGATCAGCGCGTAGTCGCCATTGGCGTGCTTGGCCTTGATCGCGCGCACGAAGCCGCGCGGCGCGGCCTGCGCCTTGGCCTTCGCCTCGACGTCCGCCAGCGGCTGCGCGCGCTTGGCGGCGGCGATCTCGTCGCGCTTGTAGGCTTCGATCTTGGTGAGGATGTCCGACATGTCAGGCTCAGCCGTTCGAGACCGCGATCAGGTGCTTCAGCTTCGCGTTGGCTGCGCCGCTGTCGATCGAACGGGCGCCGATCGCGACGCCCTCCTTGAGGTCCTTGGCACGGCCGGCCACGACCAGCGCGGCGGCGGCGTTCATCAGCGCGACGTCGCGGTAGGCACTCGGCTTGCCGTCGAGCACGCTCTGCAAGGCGATTGCATTGGCGTCGGCGTCACCGCCCTTGAGCGCGCCGGCGTCGCAACGCGGCAAGCCTGCCTCCTCCGGCGTCACCTCGAAATTCCGGATCTCGCCATTGTGGAGCGCGGAGACGAAGGTCGGGCCGGTGAGGGTGATCTCGTCGAGGCCGTCGGAGCCGTGCACCACCCAGGCGGATTCGGAGCCGAGGTTCTTCAGCACCTGCGCCAGCGGCTGCACCCATTGCCGCGAGAACACGCCGACCATCTGCCGCTTCACGCCCGCCGGGTTGGACAGAGGGCCGAGCAGGTTGAAGATCGTGCGCGTGGCCAGCTCGACCCGGGTCGGACCGACGTTCTTCATGGCCGGGTGATGGGCGGGAGCGAACATGAAGCCGATGCCGCATTCGCGCACGCAACGGCCGACCTGCTCGGGCCTGAGGTCGATCTTGACGCCCAGCGAAGCAAGCACGTCGGCCGCGCCCGAACGCGACGACAGCGCGCGATTGCCGTGCTTGGCCACCGGCACGCCGGCGCCCGAGACGATGAAGGAGGCGCAGGTCGAGACGTTGACCGAGCCGGAGCCGTCGCCCCCGGTGCCGACGATGTCGACGGCGTCGGGCGGAGCCGTCACGGTCAGCATCTTGGAGCGCATCGCCGCAACCGCGCCGGTGATCTCGTCCACGGTTTCGCCGCGCACTCGCAGCGCCATCAACAGGCCGCCCATCTGCGAGGGTGTGGCTTCGCCCGACATCATGGCATCGAAGGCGGAAGCCGCTTCGTCACGCGACAGGCTGGCGCCGGTCGCCACTTTTCCAATGATCGATTTCAGGTCGTCCATCGCGTGCTTTCAACTTACTGCTGGTTCGCGCCGGTCACCTGCGCGAAGGCGGCCTGATTAATGGTGGTCCCGATGTCGGTTTCGAGCTTGTTGACGTAGGAGGCAACCTGCTCCTCGGTCTGGGCACGGTCGAGGCTTTCCTTCAGCTTCTTGACGGCCTCTGAGGCGGTGTCGACCGAGGGATCGACGATGTCGGTGACGCGGAACACGATCAGCTCGGTGCCGCCGGTCACAGGCGTCTGTCCGACACCGTCCTTGGCGGTGCGGAAGGCGGCTGCGACGACCGCTGCGGGCACGCCGGCGGGCGTGTCATCGCGCTTGAAGCCGGTCGCGCTCTCGACCTTGGCGCCGATCGCTGCGGCCTCATCCGCGAGTTTGCCGCCAACTTCGAGCTTCTGCACCATTTCGGTCGCCTTGGTCTTCAGCTTGGCGGCGATCTGGTCCTGGCGCCAGCGCGCCTCGACCTGGTCACGGACCTCGTCGAGATTGCGGTCGCGCGAGGGCGTGATGGCGAGCACGTCGTACCAGACATAGCCGCCCTTGAACGAGATCGAGTCGTTGTCGACGCCGACATCGGTGTTGAATGCCTGCGACACCACATCGAGGCCCTGCGGAATGTTGGCGACAGGCTGGCCGTTCGGGGCGCGGCCGGAGCGGTCGACCGCGTCGATGGTCACGGCGGTGAGGCCGAGCTTCTGCGCCGCGTCGATCACGCTGGCGCCGCCGCCGCGCTCGTCTTCCATCTTGTCGCGGAGCTCGGCGACCTTGACGCGCGCGCGCTCGGTGGCGATCTCGCGCTTGATGTCGCCTGCGGCGCTGGCGTAGTCGGCCTCCTTGCCCGGCTCGATCTTGTCGACTTTGACGATGGAGGTGCCAAGCGCGCCCTGGATCGGCTGGCTGATCTCGCCGGCGGGAAGCGCGAAGGCGGCTTCGCCAACCGCAGCATCCAGCGAGGATTTGGTGACGAGGCCGAGGTCGACATCGGAGGCGCTCAGCCCGCGTTCCTTGCCGAGGTCCTCGAACGACATGCCGCCGGCGAGACGCTCCCGGGCGGTCTGCGCTTCGGCGGCGTTGGGGAAGACGATCTGCTGGATCTGGCGCTTCTCCGGCGTGCCGAGCCGGTCCTTGCGCTGCTCGAACACCTTTTTGGCGTCCTCGTCGGAAACCTCGCTCCACTTGCCGATGTCTTCGGGCGAAACCACCACGAAGGAGATCTTGCGGTATTCGGGCGCGCGGAACTGGACCTTGTGGTCTTCGAAATAGGCCGCGAGCGCCTCGGGCGAGGGCGCGTCGATCTGGCCGGCCTGGGCGGCATCGAGCCTGACGAAATCGATGGAGCGTTGCTCGTTCTGGAAGCGCGTCAGCACGTCGATCATCGCCTTGGGCGGCTCGAGGCCTGCCCCGATCGTGCCGGTGATCTGCCGGCGCAGCGACACCTTGCGCTGCTCGGCGACGTAGCGCTGCTCGGTATAGCCGAAATTGCGGATCACGGCCTGGAAGCGGTTCGCATCGAAATTGCCGCCGACGCCCTTGAAGTTGGGGTCGTTCATGATGACCTGGCGGATCTGGTCGTCGGACTGGCCGAGCCTGAGCCGGCGCGCCTCCTCGTCGAGGGCGGCTTCGGCGATGGTCTGCTGCAGCACCTGACGGTCAAGGCCGAAGGCACGCGCCTGGTCGGGCGTCAGCGGACGGCCGAACTGCCGGCTGATCTGCTGCAGGCGGTCCGTGTAGATCTGGCGGAACTCGTTCAGCGAAATCTCGGTGCTGCCGACCTTGGCCACCGTGGACTGCCCGAAGCCCTTGAAGATGTCGGCGATCCCCCAAACGCCGAAACTGATGATCAACACGCCCATCACCACGGCCATGATGGTCTTGCCGAGCCAGTTCGATGAGGCCTTGCGCATTCCTCGAAGCATTTGGTCCAACTTGTTTGAGCAGGAGGGGAACGGAGCGCGTCTTAATGCAGATTCCGCAAAAGCGCGTCACCAAATTGATCAATCATCATAAAGTGGCGGCTTTCCCCCCGCAACCTCGGGTCACGCGGCCGTTCGAAGCTGCGGTTAAAGGCCCCTGGTCTCTGGAACTGCCGCGGCAGCTCTGCTAGCGCATTCACAAACCTCATTCTGCTGGAAATTGACATGACCGACGCCATCCGCCACCTGATCGCCGGCAATTGGAAAATGAACGGCCTGAAGGCTCAGGCTGCCGAGTTCGACGCCATGCTCAACGGTGCGGCAGATGTGGCCGCAAAAGCCGATCTGCTGGTCTGTCCGCCTGCGACCCTGATTGCCGCCTTCGCCGACAAGGCGCGTGGCAAGAAGGTCGCGGTGGGGGCCCAGGATTGCCATCCCAAGGCCTCCGGTGCCCATACCGGCGATATCGCCGCCGAAATGCTGGTGGACGCGGGGGCAAGCGCCGTCATCGTCGGCCATTCCGAGCGTCGCGCCGACCACGGCGAGGGCGATGCCCTGATCCGGCAGAAGGCCGAGGCCGCCTGGCGCGCCGGGGCTACGGCGATCGTCTGCATCGGTGAGACCCAGGCCCAGCGTGACGCCGGCCAGACCCTGGAGATCCTTCGCGGGCAACTCGCCGGCTCCCTGCCTGAGAGCTCGACGGCTGCGAATCTCGTCGTGGCCTATGAGCCGGTTTGGGCGATCGGAACCGGGCTCACCCCCACCGCCGAGGATGTCCAACAGATTCATGGATTTATCCGGGAACTCCTGACCTCCCGGTTCAAGGCCGATGGTGCCAGGATGCGCATCCTCTATGGCGGTTCGGTCAAGCCCTCCAATGCAGCCGAGCTGATGGCGGTCAAGAACGTCAATGGCGCGCTGGTCGGCGGTGCCAGCCTGAAGGCGGCCGATTTTCTTGCGATTGCGAAGGGCTGCCCCTAGCTAACCTCACGGCGCGGCCGGGGCCGATCGGGGGTGGCAATGGCCGGTCTGATCGTGTAACACCGCGCAACTTCAGGAAAACCCGCGAAGCGCGATCGGCCGCCGTCAGGCGCCGCCCGCTTGTGACGGAAGGACACTATGCAGACCGTTGTCATCGTCATCCACCTCATGATCGTCGCCGTCATGATCGGCGCTGTCCTGCTCCAGAAGTCGGAAGGCGGCGGCCTCGGCATGGGCGGCGGCGCAGGCTTCATGTCGAGCCGCGGCACCGCCAATCTCTTGACGCGGACCACCGCGATCCTCGCCGCGGGCTTCTTCCTCACCAGCATGTTCCTGTCCTGGCATGCGGGCTACAGCCGCGCGCCGTCGTCGATCATCGGCACGCCGGCCTCGCAGGGCCAGCCGGCCGGCGGAGCGCCGATCGCGCCCCCGACATCGGGCGGCATCCTGGATTCGTTGAAGAAGGCGGACGAGCAGCAGCAGGCGCCGGCTCCGAGCGGCCCGCAGGTGCCTCGCTCGCAATAAAGCAGGGGGGCCATGCAGGGCGGTGGCTACCGTCCTGCATCAAAAATCCCCATCAAGGCACTGTCACCACTCTTCATTTTGGCTCACCCACAGGCCCGCAGAATTCTTGGGGCGGAATACGAATCGCTTTGGCGAATCGAATTTTGGGGATTAGAGGTTAAGTCCCATGGCGCGGTACATATTCATCACCGGCGGCGTGGTTTCTTCGCTCGGCAAGGGTCTGGCTTCAGCGGCACTCGGTGCGCTGTTGCAAGCCCGGGGCTACAAGGTCCGCCTCCGCAAGCTCGACCCCTATCTCAACCTCGATCCCGGAACGATGTCGCCGTATCAGCACGGCGAAGTGTTCGTGACCGATGACGGCGCGGAGACCGACCTCGATCTCGGTCACTACGAGCGCTTCACCGGCCGTCCTGCGACCAAGCAGGACAACATCACCACCGGGCGAATCTACCAGGACATCATCTCCAAGGAACGTCGCGGCGATTATCTCGGTGCCACCATCCAGGTGGTGCCGCACGTCACCAACGCCATCAAGGAATTCGTTCTCTCCGGCAATGACGATTACGATTTCGTGCTGGTCGAGATCGGCGGCACCGTCGGCGACATCGAGGGCCTGCCTTTCTTCGAGGCGATCCGCCAGCTCAAGAACGAACTGCCGCGTGATCACGCCATCTACATCCACCTCACGCTGCTGCCTTACATTCCAAGCGCCGGCGAGTTGAAGACCAAGCCGACGCAGCACTCCGTGAAGGAACTGCGCTCGATCGGCATCCAGCCGGACATCCTGCTCTGCCGCACCGACCGCGAGATACCCAAGGAAGAGCGGCGCAAGCTGGGGCTGTTCTGCAACGTGCGGGAAAGCGCCGTGATCGAGGCGCGCGACGCCGACAGCATTTACGCCGTGCCCGAGGCCTATCACGCAGCGGGCCTCGACGACGAAGTGCTCGCCGCCTTCGGTATCGAATCGCGCATCCCGCCGGTGCTCAAGAGCTGGCACCAGATCAACGAACGCATCCGCAATCCCGAGGGCGATGTCACCATCGCCATCGTCGGCAAATATACCGGGATGAAGGATGCGTATAAGTCGCTGATCGAGGCGCTGTCGCATGGCGGCATCGCCAACAAGGTCAAGGTCAACCTCGACTGGATCGAGAGCGAGATCTTTGAGAAGGAAGATCCCGCGCCGTTCCTCGAGCACGTCAACGGCATCCTGGTGCCCGGCGGCTTCGGCCAGCGCGGTGCGGAAGGCAAGATTCGCGCGGCGCAATTCGCGCGAGAGCGCGACGTGCCGTATTTCGGCATCTGCTTCGGCATGCAGATGGCGGTGATCGAGGCGGCGCGAAACCTCGTCGGCATCGAGGAAGCCAATTCCACCGAGTTCGGCCCGACCAAGGAGCCGCTGGTCGGCCTGATGACGGAATGGCTGCGCGGCAACGAGCTCGAGAGGCGCTCGAACGCCGGCGATCTCGGCGGCACGATGCGGCTTGGCGCTTATCCCGCAGCCCTCAACCGCGGCAGCCGCGTCTCGGAGGTCTATGGCGGCGCGACCGAGATTTCCGAGCGCCATCGCCATCGTTACGAGGTCAACACCGCCTACAAGGATCGCCTCGAGCAGCACGGATTGAAATTCTCAGGGCTCTCGCCAGACGGTGTGCTGCCTGAGATCGTCGAGTACGAGGATCACCCCTGGTTCATCGGCGTCCAGTTTCACCCCGAGCTGAAGTCGCGGCCGTTCGAGCCGCACCCGCTGTTCGCCTCGTTCATCCAGGCGGCGATGGTGCAGAGCCGGCTTGTGTGATTGCTCGCCCGCCTTTGACGGGCGCGCAATTTGTTGCGACAACTCCCTTCCGCAAGAACAACAATGCAGGGAGTTGAACTTCAATGATCTACGAAATGCGCATCTATCGCTGCTTGCCCGGCCGGCTGCCGGCGCTTCTGAAACGGTTCGAGACCGCCACGCTGAAGATCTGGGAGAAGCACGGCATCAAGCAGGCAGGGTTCTTCACCACGCTGATTGGTGAATCCAACCAGGAGCTGACCTATTTCCTGGCCTGGGACTCGCTTGCCGAGCGCGAGAAGAAGTGGGGCGCGTTCATGACCGATCCGGACTGGATGAAGGCCCGCGCCGAAAGCGAAGCCGACGGCCAGATCGTCGGCAACATCGTCAGCCAGATCCTGACGCCGACCGCGTTCTCCGCGGTCAAGTAGCAGCTCCTGCGAGGGAGGCGCCGGGCTCCCCGGCGCAACCCTGATATTCAAGCAGTCCCGGGCGAATAGGGTTGATCCGACCCCGATCGCGGCTATGGTCGCGCCGAAACGAGGGATTGGCCTTGAGCTCTTCGCATTCGGCGGCGCCGGTCGTCACCATTGGCACGGTCAAGTTCGGCAATGATCTGCCGATCTCGATCATTGCCGGACCTTGCCAGCTCGAAAGCCGTCAGCATGCGCTCGAAGTGGCTTCCGCGCTGAAGGAGATCGCCGCGCGGCTGAACATCGGCCTCGTCTACAAGACCTCTTTCGACAAGGCCAACCGCACCAGCGCGTCGGCTGCGCGCGGGCTGGGTCTCGCGCAGTCGCTGCCGATCTTCGCCGAGATCCGCGCCTCGCTCGGCCTGCCTGTCCTGACCGACGTGCACGATGCCGCGCAATGCGCCGAGGTGGCGGAGGCGGTGGACGTGTTGCAGATCCCGGCCTTCCTGTGCCGGCAGACCGATTTGCTGCTCGCCGCGGCCGCGACCGGCAAGGTCGTCAATGTCAAGAAGGGCCAGTTCCTGGCGCCCTGGGACATGACCAACGTGGTGAGCAAGATCACCGGCGCGAACAATCCGAACGTGCTCGTCACCGAACGCGGTGTCTCCTTCGGCTACAACACGCTGGTCTCCGACATGCGCGCATTGCCGATCTTGGCGCGCACCACCGGCGCGCCCGTGATCTTCGATGCCACCCATTCGGTGCAGCAGCCGGGCGGGAAGGGTGCTTCCTCGGGCGGCGAGCGCGAATTCGTGCCGGTGCTGGCACGCGCCGCAGTCGCGGTCGGGGTGGCCGGCGTCTTCATCGAGACTCATCCCGACCCGGACCGCGCGCCCTCGGACGGCCCCAACATGGTGCCGCTGCGCGAATTCGAGGGGCTGATCGCAAGGCTGATGGCGTTCGACGCGCTGGCAAAGAACCCGCGCTGATGCAGCAGGGCGAGGCGCGGCCGCACGACCACGGCTTGCCGACAGCGCTCTACGTCATATCAGGCGCAAGCTTTGCCGCAGCGCTTTCGGCACGCGCGCTCGATCCGGTGCTGCCGCATGTCGCCGAGGATTTCGGCGTCAGCATCGCCACCGCCGCGGGGTTTGCCGCGGTGTTCGCCTTCACCTTCGCGATCATCCAGCCGATCGTCGGCGCCGCCGCCGATCTGTTCGGCAAGACGCGGCTGATGATCGGCTGCCTCGCGCTGCTCGGCCTTGCCAACATCCTCGGCGCATTCTCGACCTCGTTCCCGGTTCTGTTTGCAACCCGGATCCTCGCAGGCATTGGCTCCGGCGGCGTGTTTCCGGTGGCGCTCAGCCTGACCAGCGATCTCGTCGGGCCCGAGAAACGCCAGGTCGCGATCAGCCGCACGCTGGCCGGCGCGATGACCGGCAATCTGCTCGGCGCCTCCGCCTCCGGCCTGATCGGCGATTTCCTCGGCTGGCGCGGCGTGCTCGCGGTGCTCGGTGGACTCGTGATCGTGGCGTCGATCGCGGTCGCCGCCGGCTTTCGCGGCGCCAGGGTCAAGCATCCGCCGAAGACCAGCCTGTCGGCGCTGAAGGCGGGCTATCGCACCATCTTCACCAATCCGAACGCCTACGTGTGCTACTCGGCGGTATTCATCGAAGGCTGCTGCGTGCTCGGCCTGTTTCCGTACATCGCCTCGTTCCTGTTCGAGCTTGGGCAGACGTCGCTCTCGATCGCCGGCATGGTCATCGCGGGCTTTGCGGTCGGTGGCCTGTTCTACACGCTGACGGTGTCGCGCCTGCTGCCGTGGCTCGGCGTCAAGGGCATGATGATCGCGGGCATGACGCTGGTCGCCTCGCAGCTCGTCGCTGTCGCCTTCGGCCCGCGCTGGGAGGTGCAGGCGCTGAACCTCGTCGTGATGGGCTGGGGCTTCTACATCGCCCATGGCTGCCTGCAGGTGTTCGCCAGCGAGCTCTCGGTCGAGGCGCGCGCCACCGCGCTGTCGCTGCATTCGTTCTTCTTCTTCATGGGACAGACGGTCGGGCCGCTCGCCTACGGCTTCGGCCTTCAGCATGGCGGCAAGATGCCGACCCTGTTCGCGAGCGCCGCGATCATGATCGTGCTGGGCTTCGTCTGCGCCCGGCTGCTGAAGCAGCGCGCGCCATCCGACGCGCGCTGAGTGCGCCTCGCCGTACGGAGGTGTCCAGCGGGCAGGACCTGGCTAACGGGCAGGGCTTGGCTAATTTCCCCCGGCAGCGGTGATGGGCTCCATGCCACTGGCGATGATCGCTTCGCGCGCGGCCGGGGAGGCCAGGAACTTGATCAAGGCACGGCCGGCCACGGGCTCCTTCGACGCGGTCGCAATCCCGGCAGAGAAGATCGTGATCTTCTGCAAATCGTTGGGCAGCGGTCCGACGATATCGATGCCTTTCACAGGCTTCAACTCGCTGATCTGCTGGAAGCCGAGCTCGGCCTCGCCATGCGCGACGATCTCGCCCACGGGAGTCGCCGGGATCTTGCGCGCCTTGTCCTTCATGGCGTCGGTGATGCCGAGCTTGTCGAACATCTCGGTCGAGACGTAGACGCCGCTGGCGCTGTCGGAATAGGCGATCGTCTTTGCCGCGAGGAGTGCGCGCTTGACTGCCTCGACCGAGCTGATGTCCGGCTTCGGGGCACCCGACTTCACGGCGACCCCGATCGGCGATTTGGTCAGATCGACCTGGCTGCCGGCAACGACCTTGCCCTTGCCTGCGAGGTCGGTCAGCGCATAGCCCACCATGATCAGGACATCGGCGGGTTCGCCGCGATCGAGCCGCATCGGGATTGCGTTCGCCGTCGTGCCCATCGACGGGCCGTATTCCGTCAGCACCTTGTTGCCCGTGGCCTTCTCGAATTCGGGCACGAGCGCCTTGTAAGCGGCCGTCAAGCCGCCCGAGATCATCACGCGGACCTCGGCGGCCTCGGCCGCGCCGGTGAGCCAGAAGACGCTCAGAACACCCAATGCAACCTTGCGGAACGCGGCTGGCATCGATTTCATGATCGCTCTCCTCTCGCTAGCCCCGCCCGCGATAGGGCGCAACGCCTTGCTCGGGCACCCACAGGCCGTTCGGCACGCGGCCGGTCTGCCAGAACACGTCGATTGGAATGCCGCCGCGCGGATACCAGTAGCCGCCGATGCGCAGCCATTTCGGCTTGATCTCGCTGGCAATGCGTTTGCCGATCATCACCGTGCAGTCCTCGTGAAAGGCGCCGTGATTGCGGAAGCTCGCGATGTAGAGCTTGAGCGATTTCGACTCCAGCAGCCACGAACCTGGCGCATAGTCGATCATCAGATGCGCGAAGTCCGGTTGGCCCGTCACCGGGCAAAGCGAGGTGAATTCCGGCACCGTGAAGCGCACCAGATAGTCGGTCCCGGCTTGCGGGTTTGGCACGCGGTCGAGCTTGGCCTTCTCAGGCGTATTCGGCCATTCCACGGCGCGGCCGAGCTGCAGATCAGGGGAGTTCTTCGATTTGCTGGGTTTTTTCGACATCAGGCCGCCTCCGTGGCGCCCTCTTAGCCAATCATGCGATGGCCGTCACCCGGCCTTTTCCGCCTCGATGCATTGCGGTAGAAGCACCGCCAACTGCCCCCTTTGTCCCCGAAAAGAGGCCCTCATGACCGCCATCATCGACATCATCGGACGCGAAATCCTGGATAGCCGGGGCAATCCCACCGTCGAGGTCGATGTCGTGCTGGAAGATGGCGCGCTCGGCCGGGCCGCGGTGCCGTCGGGCGCCTCCACCGGCGCCCATGAAGCCGTGGAACTGCGCGACGGCGACAAGGCCCGCTATCTCGGCAAGGGCGTCACCAAGGCGGTCGGCGCCGTCAACGGCGAGATCTTCGAGGCGCTCAGCGGCCTCGATGCCGAGCAGCAGGCCCAGATCGACCAGATCATGATTGACCTCGACGGCACCGCGAACAAGAGCCGGCTCGGGGCCAACGCCATCCTCGGCGTTTCGCTGGCCTGCGCCAAGGCGGCCGCGAACTCGCTCGACATGCCGCTCTATCGTTACGTCGGCGGCACCTCGGCGCGCCTCCTGCCGGTGCCGATGATGAACATCATCAATGGCGGCGTCCACGCCGACAACCCGATCGATTTCCAGGAGTTCATGATCCTGCCCGTCGGGGCATCGTCCTTCGCTGAAGGCCTGCGCTATGGCGCCGAAGTCTTCCACACGCTCAAGTCCGAATTGAAGAAGGCCGGCCACAACACCAATGTCGGCGACGAGGGCGGCTTTGCCCCGAACCTGCCGTCGGCCGATGCCGCGCTCGAGTTCGTGATGAACGCAATCGGCAAGGCCGGCTTCAAGGCGGGCACCGACATCGTGCTCGGCCTCGACTGTGCCTCGACCGAGTTCTTCAAGGACGGCAAATACGTCTACGAAGGCGAGGGCAAGACCCGTTCGATCTCCGAGCAGGCCAAATATCTCGCGGACCTCGTCGGCCGCTACCCGATCGTCACGATCGAGGACGGCATGTCGGAAGACGACATGGACGGCTGGAAGGAGCTCACCGATCTGATCGGCAAGAAGTGCCAGCTCGTCGGCGACGACCTCTTCGTCACCAACGTCAAGCGCCTTGCCGACGGCATCAAGACCGGCCGTGCCAATTCCATCCTGATCAAGGTCAACCAGATCGGCACGCTGACCGAGACGCTCGCCGCCGTCGAGATGGCGCACAAGGCCGGCTATACCTCGGTGATGTCGCACCGCTCCGGCGAGACCGAGGATTCCACCATCGCCGACCTCGCGGTCGCCACCAATTGCGGTCAGATCAAGACCGGATCCCTTGCACGTTCCGATCGCACCGCCAAATACAACCAGCTGCTGCGCATTGAGCAGCAGCTCGGCAAGCAGGCGCTTTACGGCGGCAGGGCGGCACTGAAGGCGCTGGCATAAGGCGGCGCTTCCATTCGCGCAAAGACCGATAGGGGAGGATCACATGAGCGACGGCCAGACCGGACTGCAACTGCGTTCGCTGCTGAAGAAGAGCGGTGAGCTGGAATTGTCCCTCGTCAATGTCCCGACCCCGGAGCCGGCTGACGACGAAGTGGTCGTCCGCGTCGAGGCGACGCCGATCAACCCCTCCGACCTCGGCCTCCTGATCGGGCCCGCCGACATGTCGGCCGCCAAGGTCTCCGGCACCAAGGAGATGCCGGTCATCACCGCGACGATGCCGGAGGCGGCGATGCGGATGATGGCAGCCCGGCTCGATCAGTCGCTGCCGGTCGGCAACGAGGGCGCAGGCACTGTCATCCGGACCGGATCGTCGGACGCAGCAAAGGCGCTGATGGGCAAGACGGTGTCGATGATCGGCGGCGCGATGTACACGCAGTACCGCGCGCTGAAGGTCCGCGACGTCATGGAGCTGCCGGCGGGCACCACGGCCGCCGACGGCGCGTCCTGGTTCGTCAATCCGCTGACTGCGCTCGGCATGACCGAGACGATGCGGCGGGAGGGCCACAAGGCGCTGGTGCATACGGCGGCGGCGTCCAATCTCGGTCAGATGCTCAACAAAATCTGCATCAAGGACGGCATCGGCCTCGTCAACATCGTCCGGAGCAAGGAGCAGGCCGACATCCTGCGCAAGATCGGCGCCAAGCACATCGTGGATTCCAGCGCGCCGAGCTTTACGGACGATCTCACCAATGCGCTGGTCGAGACCGGCGCGACGATCGCTTTCGACGCCATCGGCGGCGGCAAGCTGGCCAGCCAGATCCTGACCGCCATGGAAGTTGCGGCCAACAAGACCGCGAAGGAATACAGCCGCTACGGCTCAAACGTGTACAAGCAGATCTATATCTACGGCAGCCTCGACAACCGTCCGACCGAATTGAGCCGGTCGTTCGGACTGACCTGGGGCGTCGGCGGCTGGCTGCTGACCCCGTTCCTCCAGAATATCGGTCCGGCCGAGGTCGGCCGCCTGCGTCAGCGCGTTGCGTCCGAGCTCAAGACCACTTTCGCCAGTCACTACACCAAGGTGGTGTCGCTGACCGAGGTGCTCGATCCCGCCAACATCGCGGTGTACGCCAAACGCGCCACCGGCGAAAAATTCCTCATCAACCCGAACAAATAATCGGGCTGTGCGAGGGCAGAAGATTCCGGGGCGGGGCGCGGCGGCGGCTTGATCGACGCATCATGCCTGAGCAGTTGGGCGGACGACGATCTCGCCGACGTCCACATTGTCCGGTTGGCCTATTGCAAAAGCGATCGCTTCGGCGATGGCGCTCGCCGGAATGGCGATTGCCTTCATGGCCGTCTCTCCCTGTTGCCTGAGCTCGGAATCCGTCATCGAGGAGGGGAGCTCGGTGTCGACATAACCGGGGGAGATGGTCGTCACGCGAAGCGACGGACCGGCCTCCTGGCGAAGCCCCTCGGAAATCGCCCTGACGGCGTTCTTCGACCCTGCATAGACCGCCATTGTCGGAACGATCCTGATCCCGGCAGTTGACAATGTGTTGACGAAATGGCCGAAGCCCTGACGTCGAAAGACAGGCAAGGCCGCGGCAATCCCGTAGAGCACGCCCTTCACGTTCACGTCGATCATGTCCTCCCAGTCGTCCACCCGGAGGTCGTCAAGGCGGGAGATCGGGGCAATCCCCGCATTGTTGATCAGGACGTCCAGCTTCCCGTACTGCTCTGTTGCAAGTGCGACGAGGCCGGCAACATCCTGGCGCTGCTTGACGTCGATGGCGCGATACGACGCCTTTCCGCCCTTTGAGACGATGCTCGCGGCAAGCGTCTCCAGTCTGTCGCGGCGTCGCGCGCCGAGGACCACGACGGCGCCGTGCTCTGCGAGATACCGGGCGGTCGCTTCGCCAATTCCGCTGCTGGCGCCCGTGATGGCTATGACCTTGCCTGCGATACCCGTCATGGCTGTTCCCTCAGTTCGATTGCAGGACGAACGTCGCATCGGAAGCTT
>JAESGJ010000229.1_pt1 | contig 64485 bp, 63 predicted proteins | sample 9266241 | NCBI WGS metagenome assembly JAESGJ01 (sample SAMN14514841, study PRJNA621669) | algae metagenome | isolation source: Brasilonema octagenarum HA4186-MV1 and co-occurring heterotrophs from wet... | place: USA: Manoa Valley, Hawaii | collected 2009-07-20
TGTCTCAGTCCCAATGTGGCTGATCATCCTCTCAGACCAGCTACTGATCGTCGCCTTGGTGAGCCATTACCTCACCAACTAGCTAATCAGACGCGGGCCAATCTTTCGGCGATAAATCTTTCCCCGTAAGGGCTTATCCGGTATTAGCACAAGTTTCCCTGTGTTGTTCCGAACCAAAAGGTATGTTCCCACGCGTTACTCACCCGTCTGCCGCTGACGTATTGCTACGCCCGCTCGACTTGCATGTGTTAAGCCTGCCGCCAGCGTTCGCTCTGAGCCAGGATCAAACTCTCAAGTTGGACTTGAACTTTGAACCGGCTGATCACAACGTTTGACGAGGTCCCACCATTATCGACCGAAGTCGATGTGCTGCCTGCGATTCACATCGCGGGCAACGATGGTGTTTCCTTGAAAACGTGTACCGCCGAAGTCTTTCGTCCGGTCCCGATCCAAAAAGCCGAAGCTCTTTAAATGCGAGACCCGCAAGGACTCCGCCGTCCACGTTTCTCTTTCTTCATCTTCACTTGTCAAACAGCCCGGGACCAGGAGGCCCCAACCTTCCAGAGAGGAAGGGTTCCGACACCCTTACCGACGACGAATGAACTCCAACCGATTTACGTCGGCTGTTGTGCACTCAACGAAGTGAGGAGCATCAGTGGCGCGTTCGCTCGCCTTGGTCAGTGACCCGGCGGCGCCGCGCTCAGTGGTCGGGTTATAGGCCCCCGCCCTCGGGATTGTCAACGCCCAATGTCAACAAATCGTCGCACGGTGGATTGTCGCGAAAAACAGCGTGTTTCCAGGCGGTTACGAGGACGGCAGATGCGCCAATCCGATCCGGCCGCTGAAAAAACTTGAAAAAAGTTTGAGCCCCAGGCGGCTCCGCAGGCGCCCTGGGAGGGGGTGTGGAGGCAGGCCCGGAAAGCGAGCTGAGAGGGCCCGGGGGATGGGGCCTGGCCAGAGGGTTGCGCGCGGGTCGGCGACTTGGACAGGATGCTTGGGCCGGATATCCGGGCCGGATCCTTGGAGAGGCTCGAGGGCAGCTCGCCGTACTTTTGCGGTAGGAGGCGGCCTACGGCGCCCTCTCGGAAGGGCCCCTGCCCCCAGGACGTTCAGGAAACTTTTTCCATGACAGGCGCCGTACTTGAGCCACAATCCCGCGGCGTTCTGATAAGAGACGAGCTTGAATCGCCGGGATGCCAGTGGGGGCTGCCGGCGGTTTTCATGGGGTCAGAGGAAGGCGATCTTGCAGATGACGCGGCCTTCTTCCGACATTCGAGAGACATCGAGAGAGCTTTTTCCGCACAGCTGTTCGTAATTTCGGCCGGGCCCTTCGCGGGGCCTTCTGAGCGCGAACGCCTGCGCGGCTTGCCTTTTCCCGGCGATCCCCCTTCAAGAGGGCGGCCAGGGACAGGGCCAGAACCGGGCGTCTTGGGTCGTTGATTGGGGGACTTGAGTGAACCACAGGACATCACGCGGCGCTTACGGGCGTGAGACCGGGATCATCGATCTCGGCCACGAGCCGCCGCTGTCCGTCGATGGTTCCGAGGCCGCCGTGATCGATCGCCGCCGCGTCTCGGTGCAATGGTTCAGCGGCACAATCTTGACCGGACTTTGCGGCGCAGCCCTGATCGGCGGCGCCGTTTTCGCATCGCTCGACGGCGAGATGACCTTCGCCAAGGTGCCGGAGCGGGTCGAGGGCGCGCTGCGCGGTGCATTCGGCGCCGCCGATCGCGCCGCCACACTGCACAAGAGCGATCGCCTGCCGCCGCCCAGCGAATCCACGGCGTCCCGCAACATCGTGCGCGTCTCCACGGTCGCCCGCGTCGGCAACCGCGACGTGATGCGCGTGCGTCCGTTCGTGCGGATCGCCGGCAATCTGTCGATGACCACGAGCGACCTGTCGGCGAAGATCCCGCCGTTCAACGCCCAGCGCCTGCTCACCGATGTCGGCTCCGATCCGAAGGCGGCAGCCGAGGACCCGAACAATCCGGAAGCCGTCGAGCCCGACGCGGAAGTCTCCTTCGTCACCAAGGACCTGTCGGCGGTGCTGCCGAAGGCCAAGATTTCCGCCGTGGTGGCGCTCGACGACATCCTGATGCGGGTGCGCGACGCCGCCAACTGGCGCGGCAATGGCGGGGTGCGCTACGCCTCGCTCGCCAATGCCGCCGCCGACATCTCGGGCGCGACCGGCCCTTCCGACATGAGAAGCGCCTACGCCGCCGAAGCCTCGCCGTCCGACCCCTATGCCGGCTTCGAGACCCGCGTGGTGCCGGAAAACGTGACGCTGCTGCCCAAGACCAAGGACCAGATCACCGGCGGCAATCCCAACGGCGAACGCGTCCACCTGGTCAAGAAGGGCGACAGCGTCGCCTCCGTGCTGCGCGATCTCGGCGCGAGCGCCGACGAGATCAAGGCGATCACCGCGACGCTCGGCCCCCGCGGCCGCGACGGCGGTCTCAAGGAAGGCGAGAAGCTCCGCATCCTGATGGCGCCCGCAAGCCCCGGCGCCCGCCTCCAGCCGTATCGCGTCGTGGTTGCAAACGAAACCATGGTCGAGGCGATCGCGGCGTTGTCCGATCTCGGCAAATACGTCGCGGTCGACGTCTCCAGCATGAACACCGTTGCCGACGCTGCCGCCAGCGCGAGCAGCGAAGACGATGACGACGATGACGGCACCGGCGTGCGGCTCTACCAGAGCATCTACGAGACCGCGATGCGCAACAAAGTGCCGATGCCCGTCATCGACGACATGATCAAGATCTACTCCTACGACGTCGATTTCCAGCGCAAGGTCCAGCCGGGCGACTCCTTCGACGTGTTCTACGCCGGCGAGGAAGAGGGCGTGACCTCGAGCGAAAAGAACGACGTTCTGTTCGCCTCCCTCACCGTCGGCGGCGAGACCAAGCGATACTATCGCTACCAGAGCCCCGACGACGGCGTCGTCGACTACTATGACGAGACCGGCAAGAGCGCGAAGAAATTCCTGGTCAGGAAGCCCGTCAACAACGCCATCATGCGCTCGGGCTTCGGCGGCCGCCGCCACCCGATCCTCGGTTACGTGAAGATGCACACCGGCGTCGACTGGGCCACCGCCTACGGCACGCCGATCTTCGCCTCCGGCAACGGCATGATCGAAAAGGCCGGCCCCGAGGGTGGCTACGGCAAATATATCCGCATCAAGCATTCCAACGGCTACGAGACCGCCTACGGCCACATGTCGGCGTTCGCCAAGGGCATGGAAGTCGGCAAGAAGGTGCGGCAGGGCCAGGTGATCGGTTTCGTCGGTTCGACCGGCCAATCGACGGGCCCGCATGTCCACTACGAAATCCTGGTCAACGGCCGCTTCGTCGATCCGCTGCGCGTGAAACTGCCGCGCGGCCGTTCGCTGGAAGGCCCGGTTCTGGCGGGCTTCGAGAAGGAGCGCGACCGGCTCGACAGCATGATGAGCGGCCGCGGCGGCACGATCGCCCGCATGTCGGACGCGACCGGCGGCCCCTTGCAGGTCAGCAACCGGCAGTAGCAGAAGGCCGGCACCGGCCTGACGTCTCCAGCCACGATCCGCACTCGGCGTTCTCGCGCGCGGCCCGCGTCGTCATCTCACAATTTAAAGTTTCGTTTGCCAAAGCCGCATCAGGGGCGAATACTTTCCAAAAAACGGGAGGTCTCGCCATGGACAACAGGCTCGCCTGCGCAGCATTCGTCGCAGCCTTTTTTGCCACCACGTGCGTATCGGCCGAGACCTGGGAGGTCACCAGGCTGGTCCAGGGCTCGGCATTCCATGGCGTGCACGGGCTCGGCATTGACAAGGCCGGCCGTCTGTTCGCCGGCAGCGTCGCCGGCGCGGCGCTCTACGAGGTCGACATATCCGGCGGTACCGCCAAGGTTGCAATCCCTGCTCCGGTCGGAATGGCCGACGACATCGCGTTCGCGCCCGACGGCACCATGGCCTGGACCGGATTCCTGACCGGCGATCTCTACGCTCGCAAGGGCGACGGCCCGATCAAGAAGCTCGCCAGCGGCCTTCCCGGCATCAACTCGCTCGCCTTCCGCAAGGACGGCAGGCTCTACGCCACCACCGTTTTCCTCGGCGACACCCTCTACGAGATCGACGTCGAGGGCGTGAAGCCGCCGCGCCAGATCATGGAGAAGATGGGCGGCCTCAACGGCTTCGAGTTCGGTCCCGACGACAGGCTGTACGGTCCGCTCTGGTTCAAGGGCCAGGTCGCAAAAGTCGACGTCGACAAGGCTGAACTGACCGTCGTCGCCGACGGCTTCAAGATCCCGGCCGCGGTGAACTTCGATTCCAAGGGCAATCTGTGGGTGGTCGACACCGCGCTCGGTCAGCTCGTCCGGGTCGATCCTAAATCCGGCGCCAAGACCATGGTCGCGCAATTGAAGCCGTCGCTGGACAATCTCGCCATCGACGACAAGGACCGCATCTACGTCTCCAACATGGCCGAGAACGGCATCCAGGAGGTCGATCCCGCGACCGGCCAGGCCAAGCAGATCATCATCGGCAAGCTCGCCTTGCCGGGCGGCATCGGCGTCACCTCGGAGAACGGCAAGGATACGATCCACGTCGCCGACGTGTTCGCCTATCGCACGGTGGACGGTGCGACCGGCGAGGTCACCGAGAAGGCCCGCATGCACGCCGCCGATACAACGCTCGAATATCCGATGAGCGCGACGGCAAGGGGCAACGACGTGGTGCTGTCGAGCTGGTTCACCGGCACGGTGCAGGTGATCGACGCCAAGACCGGCGCCACCCGCGACATGCTGCACGGCTTCAAGGCGCCGCACGATGCGATCGTGCTCGCCGACGGCAGCATCCTGGTCGCCGAGCTCGGAACCAAGTCATTGGTCAAGGTCAGCGGCGAGCACGGCAAGGATCGCACCACGCTGATCGGCAACCTCGACGGCCCGGTCGGGCTTGTCCGTGGCAAGGCCGACGAGGTCTACATCACCGAGGCGTTTGCGGGCACGGTGTCCCGCATCGACAGCAACGGTGAAAAGACCGTGGTCGCCAAGGAGCTGAAGATGCCGGAGGGCATCGCGCGCGACAGCGGCGGCATGTTGATCGTCGCGGAAGTCGGCGCCAAGCGGCTGATCTCGATTGCGCCGGAGGACGGCAAAGTGACCGAGATCGCCGCCAATCTTCCGATCGGCCTGCCGGGTACGCCTGGTGGACTGCCAACGAATATTCCGACGGGCGTGGGGGTCGGCGCGAGTGGGGCGATCTACCTCTCGTCCGACGTCGAGAACGCGATCTACAAGGTGACAAAAAGATAGCGTCTGATCCGGCGTCCAAGTTCGTCGGGTGCTGCGCACCGTTTCGGATCACGCTTCTAGGCAGCAGACGCAGAAAAAATGCCCCGGAGAGTCTGTCCTCTCCGGGGCGATCATCGTTTCAGGCTTCGATCGCCCGCGTTCAGTTCAGCTTGCGCTTCGCCACCGGCGCCTCGAACGGGGTGATCTCCGCGGTCTGCGGGGCCTTGCCGTTGAAGGTCAGCACGTTGCCTTCGGACGAGATCGCGACACTGTCGCCGTCCTTGACGTCGCCGGCCAGGATCATCTCGGCGAGCGGGTCCTGGACGTGGCGCTGGATCACCCGCTTCAGCGGCCTTGCGCCGTAGGCGGGGTCCCAGCCCTTGGCGGCGAGCCAGTCGCGGCCGGCAGCATCGAGCGTCAGCACGATCTTGCGGTCCCTCAGGAGCTTCTGCAGCCGCCCGAACTGGATCTCGACGATCCGTCCCATCTCGCTGCGCTGCAGCCGGTGGAACAGGATGATCTCGTCGACGCGGTTGAGGAACTCGGGACGGAAATGCCCGCGCACCATCCCCATCACCTGCTCGCGCACGGCTGAGGTGTCTTCGCCCTCCGGCTGGTTCACCAGGAATTCCGAACCGAGGTTCGAGGTCATGATGATCAGCGTGTTGCGGAAGTCGACCGTGCGTCCTTGGCCATCGGTCAGGCGGCCGTCGTCGAGCACCTGCAACAGGACGTTGAAGACGTCGGGATGAGCCTTCTCGATCTCGTCGAACAGCACCACCTGGTAAGGCCGGCGCCGCACCGCTTCGGTGAGCGCACCGCCCTCGTCATAGCCGACATAGCCCGGAGGCGCGCCGATCAGCCGCGAGACGGAGTGCTTCTCCATGTACTCGGACATGTCGAGGCGGACCATCGCGGTCTCGTCGTTGAAGAGGTACTCCGCCAGCGCCTTGGTCAGCTCGGTCTTGCCGACGCCGGTGGGGCCCAGGAACATGAACGAGCCCATCGGACGGTTCGGGTCCTGCAGGCCCGCGCGCGAACGGCGCACCGCGGTCGCAACCGCATGCACGGCTTCGGCCTGTCCGACGACGCGCTTGCCGAGGGAATCCTCCATCCTCAGGAGCTTGTCTTTCTCGCCCTCCAGCATCTTGTCGACGGGCACGCCGGTCCAGCGCGAGACCACCTGCGCGATGTGGTTGGCGGTGACCGCCTCCTCCATCATCTCGCCGGAGTTCTCCTTGGCCTCGATGTCGGCAAGCTGCTTCTCGAGCTCGGGGATCCGGCCATAGGCCAATTCGCCGGCCTTCTGGAATTCACCGCGCCGCTGGGCGTTGGCGAGCTCGACCCGCAAGCCGTCGAGCTCGGCCTTCAGCTTCTGGGCGTCGGAGAGCTTGTTCTTCTCCGCACTCCAGCGTGCCGTCAGCGCCGCGGACTTCTCCTCGAGATCGGCCAGCTCCTTCTCCAGCGTCTGCAGGCGGCTCTTCGAGCCGGCATCGCTTTCCTTCTTCAAGGCTTCCTGTTCGATCTTCAGCCGGATGATTTCCCGATCCATCGAATCGAGCTCTTCCGGCTTGGAATCGACCTGCATCTTCAGCCGCGCCGCGGCTTCGTCCATGAGGTCGATCGCCTTGTCGGGCAGGAAACGGTCAGTGATGTAGCGGTTGGACAGCGTCGCCGACGCCACGAGCGCGGAATCGGTGATCCGCACGCCATGGTGCTGCTCGTACTTGTCTTTCAGGCCGCGCAGGATCGAGATGGTGTCCTCGACCGAGGGCTCGCTGACGAAGATCGGCTGGAAGCGCCGCGCCAGCGCGGCGTCCTTCTCGACGTGCTTCTGGTATTCGTCGAGCGTGGTCGCGCCGATGCAGTGCAGCTCGCCACGGGCGAGCGCGGGCTTCAACAGGTTCGACGCGTCCATCGCGCCATCGCCCTTGCCGGCGCCGATCAGCGTGTGCATCTCGTCGATGAACAGGATGAAGGTGCCCTCGCTCCCGGTCACTTCCTGGAGCACGGCCTTCAGCCGCTCCTCGAACTCGCCGCGGTATTTTGCACCCGCGATCAGCGCACCGAGATCGAGCGACAGCAGCTTCTTGTCCTTCAAGCTCTCCGGCACGTCACCGTTGACGATGCGCAGCGCGAGGCCTTCGGCGATGGCGGTCTTGCCGACGCCGGGTTCGCCGATCAGGACGGGATTGTTCTTGGTCCGGCGCGAGAGCACCTGGATGGTGCGGCGGATCTCCTCGTCGCGGCCGATGACCGGATCGAGCTTGCCGTCGCGCGCAGCCTGGGTCAGGTCGCGGGCATATTTCTTCAGCGCGTCGTAGGCGTTCTCCGCCGTCGCACTGTCAGCCGTGCGGCCCTTGCGCAGGGCCTCGATCGCGGCATTGAGATTTTGCGGGGTGACGCCGCCCTTGGCGAGGATCGCGCCGGCCTCGCTGGTCTTTTCCAGCGTCAGCCCGAGCAGCAGCCGCTCGACCGTGACGAAGCTGTCGCCGGCCTTCTCGCCGGCCTTTTCCGCGGCATCAAAAGTGCGGGCGAGTTCGGGCGCCAGATAGATCTGGCCGGCGCCGCCGCCGGAGACCTTCGGCACCTTGCCGAGGGCGTCCTCGGTCGCCTTCAAAATTGCGCGGGAATTGCCGCCGGCTCGATCGATCAGACCGCCGGCCAGCCCCTCGCCGTCGTCGAGCAGCACCTTGAGGAGGTGGAGAGTCGAAAACTGCTGGTGCCCCTCGCGCATCGCGAGCGACTGCGCGGACTGGATGAAGCCCCTGGAGCGTTCGGTATATTTGTCGATGTTCATTTCGTTGTCTTTCCCTCGGCCTGCCCTCGGAGCCCTCAAAGGCACTCCTAGCGGCATCTTCATTGGGTTTCCGCTTGCCGCGTTGACATTCCTCAACCGACAGCGGTCGTTAGCAGCCGGCGCTGGCGTCGGCCTGACCCAGATGTGGGAAGCGTGTCCTTGGATCGGAAGAGGCGACTTCACAATTTCGTGCGCTGGTGCTGCCGCTTGGCGCCGTCTGGCCGAATCCCCTAGGTAGCGGCATGACAGCCAGCCAGACCGCCGAAATCACCGGCCTTTACCGCTACCCCGTCAAGGGCCTGACGCCAGAGCCTTTGACCCGCGTCCCCTTGCGGACCGGCCAGACCCTGCCCGCCGACCGCCGCTACGCCATCGAGAACGGCCCGAGCGGGTTTGATCCCGAACAGCCGCAGTGGAAGCCGAAAATCCAGTTCCTGATGCTGGCGCGCAATGAGCGGCTGGCGGCCCTCGACACCCGGTTCGAGGACGCCACCAACGTCTTGACCATCCGCCACGACGGCCAGACCGTCGCCAGTGGCGACCTTGAGACCGCGGCCGGGCGCGCCGCCATCGAGAGCTACTTCGCGGAGAATTTTCAGCCAGAGCTGAAGGGGCCGCCAAAGCTGCTGTCAGGCCGCGACCACAGCTTTTCCGACGTCGCCCGCAAGGTGGTCTCCATCATCAATCTCGGCAGCGTCCGCGCCATCGAGACCATGCTGGGCGGCACGGCCGTGCATCCGCTGCGCTTCCGCGCCAATCTCTACCTGAAGGGTTGGCCGGCCTGGTCCGAGCTCGACCTGGTCGGCCAGACGCTGGCGATCGGCGCGGCACGGCTGAAGGTGGTCAAGCGTATCGTCCGCTGCCCGGCCACCAATGTCGACCCGGTGACGGCCAAGCGCGATCTCGAAATCCCGCCGACACTCTTGCGCAACCTCGGCCACATGGATTGCGGCATCTATGCCGAGGTGATCGCCGACGGCGAAATCGGCGTGGGTGATGCGGTGGCGGTCGAACAGCCGAAACTCATCTGACGACTTGCCGGCTCAACGACTGCCGCCATCGCGAGGTGCGATGCGACGAGGCAATCCAGCTATATCCGCGGAGGGATGCTGGATTGCTTCGCTGGCAATGACGAGCGTCAGTTCGGCATCACATAGGCATAGATCCGGCCGCGTGAAACCGGCGCCTCGCGGACGCGGTTGCCGTTGTTGCCCGAGATCATGATCGGATTGCCCTGCGCGTCGACGCCGGTGATGATGCCGACATGACCGCCCCGGCGCCCCCGCGACATCACCGCGATGGCACCCACCTGCGGGCCGGAGACACGCGTGCCGTAATGCGCGAACGAGTTCGCCATGTCGGATCCGGTGCCGCGGTGGCCGGTTTTTTCCAGCACCATGTTCATGAAGCGCGCGCACCACAGGCTACCGCGGCCGGTCGGATTGCCGCCGACATAGCGGCGCGCCTCGGACACGAGGCCCGATCCGCCGCCGAAGCCGCTGCTCATGCTCGTGCTCATGTTGCCGGTGTTGGCCATATCGCCGGCGCCGTTCTTGTTCACGGCATAACTCTTGTTGACCGCACGGCTCATATTGCCGGCACGGCTCATGTTGCCAGGGCGGCTCATGTTTTCGCCAAAACCCATATCGCCACCGCCTGCGTAGCGCATGCCACCCATGCCGCCGCTATTGGCGTTGGGATCGTAGCTGGCCTGCGCATTCATGAATCCGGTCGTTTGCCATTGTGCCGCGCTGCGCTCGACGCGCGATCTGCTGGCATGGTGGCGGTAGTGATGATGATGTCTGGCGTGATGCGCGTGAGCGTGCCGCTCTGCGCTATGACGATACGGCCGTGCCGAGACCGGAGAGGAAAATGCGGCAACCGCCGCGAAGAAGAGCGCCAGCGCGACAACACAACGCGACAGGCGAGACGCAAACAACTCGAACATTCTTCATCCTTCGTTGACACCCCCAGTTCCCAATCGGCCCGTGCACGGCCGACATCCACGAGGCCGTTAAGCCGCCCGATGTGGCGAGAAAAAGACGACGCGACGGTGGATAGCTGCGATGATTTTGTGCCGATACTGGATCGATGCTGCCGCATTGCGGACAACAGCATTAACTGCGATCCTGCAAAGGCGGCTTCAAGAGAGGGAAACGGTTAATGCCCCACACAACGACCAGGGACGACGTCCGCATCTATTTCGAAGAAGCCGGTCAGGGAACGCCGATCATTTTTCTGCACGAGTTCGCGGCCGACCATACCAACTGGGAGCCGCAGATGCGTTACTTCTCGCGCGGCCATCGCTGCATCACCTATTCGGCGCGCGGCTACACGCCGTCGGACGTGCCTGATGGCGAGGTCTACAGTTACACGCATTTCTACACCGATGCGCTCGCGGTGCTCGACCATCTCGAGATCGAGCGCGCGCATCTCGTCGGCCTGTCGATGGGCGCCTATTCCTCGCTCCAGATCGGGCTCAACGCGCCGCAGCGCGCGCTGTCGATGACGCTGGCCGGCGTCGGCTCCGGCTCGGAGATCGAGAATCTGGACGCCTGGCGCAAGCAATGCCGCACCAATGCCGAGCAATTCGAGACGCTGGGCTCTGCCGAAGTCGCGAAAGTCACGCGCGAGGCACCGAGCCGGATTCCCTTCCTGGTGAAGGATCCCCGCGGTCATGCCGATTTCTACGCCGCGCTGGCTCGGCACGATTCCAAGGGATCGGCGCGCACGATGCGCGGCTTCCAGGGCGGCCGCCCCTCGATCTACACGATGACGGATGCGATCAAGAAGGCATCCACTCCTGCGCTGATCATCTGCGGCGACGAGGACGATCCCTGCGTCGGACCGAGCCTGTTCCTGAAGCAGCACCTGCCGGCCGCCGGGCTCGCGATGTTTCCGAAGTCGGGCCACGTGCTCAACCTCGAAGAGCCCGCGCTGTTCAACGAGACGGTGGCGCGGTTCATCACGCTGGCAGAAGCCGGGCGTTGGCCGGTGCGGGATCCCAGGTCGCTGGCGGGGCACTGACTGTCATTCCGGGATGCGCCGAAGCCGCAGGCCCGGAATCCATCCATCCGCGAGGCTGTTGCACGATGGATTTCGGGCTCGCGCTTCGCGCGCCTCGACGGCGGAGACTACTTCCCCCCGCCCCTGCTCAGCAGAAACACGCCCTGTTCGCCGAACATGTTCCACACCCACCAGGGCAGGTTGAGCGGCACCGGGCGACCGTAAAGGTCGAGCGCCACCGAACGCTCCATCTTGACGTTGATCTCGTCGCAGAGCTCGACGAAATCCTTGATGGTGCAGAAATGGATGTTGGCGGTGTCGTACCAGGTCGCCGGCAGATTCTCGGTGCGCGGCATGTGGCCGCCGATCAGAAGCTGGAGCCGCATCTTCCAGAAGCCGAAATTCGGGAACGAGACGATGGCACGGCGGCCGATGCGCAGCAGATTCTCCAGCACCACGCGCGGCTGACGTGTCGCCTGCAGCGTCTGCGACAGGATCACGTAGTCGAACGCATCGTCGGGATAATTCACGAGGTCGGTGTCGGCATCGCCCTGCACCACCGCCAGCCCCTTGGCGACGCAGCGGTTGACGCCCTCGCGCGACAGCTCGATGCCGCGGCCGTCGACGCCGCGGGTTTCCAACAACTGAAGCAGATCGCCCTCGCCGCAGCCGACGTCGAGCACTTTCGAGCCGGGCTTGACCATCTCGGCCACCAGCCGATGATCGGCGCGAAACTCACCGGACCGTCCGGGCGCAACGCCGCCCAGGGGCAATACTTCCTGCACGGACATGCTAGCCATCCTTCAGTCCGCGCGCCTTGCCGGCCGATTGCAGGAAGGCGCGGGAGATATCGAGGAATTCGGGCACGTCGAGCAGGAAGGCGTCGTGGCCGCGATCGGTCTCGATCTCGGCGAACGACACCCGCGCGCTCGACGCATTCAGCGCGTGGACCAGCGCACGCGATTCCGAGGTCGGAAACAGCCAGTCGCTGGTGAAGGAGACCACGCAGAAGCGGGTCTTGATGTCCGCGAACGCCTTGGCGAGCACGCCGCCATGGTCGGCGGCGATGTCGAAATAATCCATCGCGCGGGTCAGATAGAGATAGGAGTTGGCGTCGAAGCGCTCGACAAAGGACGAGCCCTGGTAGCGCAGATAGGACTCGACCTGGAAGTCGGCGTCGAACGAGAAGGTCGGCAGCTCACGGTCCTGCATGCGCCGGCCGAACTTGCGATGCAGCGCGGCGTCGGAGAGATAGGTGATGTGCGCGGCCATCCGCGCCACCGCCAGCCCGCGATGCGGATGGATGCCCTGATCGGCATAGCCGCCACCGTGCCAGTCGGGATCGGCCATCACCGCCTGACGGCCGAGTTCGTGGAAGGCGATGTTCTGCGCCGAGTGCCGCGTCGCGCAGGCGATCGCCAGCGCGGAGAACACGCGGGCAGGATAGGCCGCGGTCCATTGCAGCACCTGCATTCCGCCCATCGAGCCGCCGACCACCGCGAACAGCGTGTCGATGCCGAGCCGGTCGATCAGCATGGCCTGCGCGCGCACCATGTCGGGGATGGTGATCACGGGGAATGCCAGGCCCCAGACCTTGCCGGTGGCGGGATTGATCGACGCCGGACCGGTCGAGCCCATGCAGCCGCCGATCACGTTGGAGCAGATGATGAAGTAGTTCTTGGGATCAATGGGGCGGCCGGGACCGACCAGCGTCTCCCACCAGCCGGGCTTGCCGGTGACGGGATGCACATTGGCGACATGCTGATCGCCGGTCAGCGCATGGCAGATCAGCACCGCGTTGGAGCGATCGGCGTTGAGTTCGCCATAGGTCTGGTAGGCGATCTGGAACGGGGTGAGATCGACGCCGCAATCGAGCCGTAGCGGCTGCTCGGCGCCGAAATGCGCGACCTGCGAGCTTGGATGATCCACCTCGTGCGACCGCTCGTCGGCGCTGATCGCAGGACTCGGTATCGACTTGACGTCACCCATCTGACCATCGACCTCGTTTGCGGTCAGGCTCGAGACCGCATTTGAAATCAGGCCATGAAAAACCCGGCCTGAACGATAGGTTCGGCCGGGATCGAAAACGTCCCCGGCCTGTTTAGCGAGTTTTTTAACGTGGCTGCAAGCCGGCCGGCTCAAATGACCACGGAACGGACAAAAGCTACCGTCTTGGGCGGTTTTCGTCAAGTCGCGGCCCGGATCGACCAAATTCGCCTGCCGCGCCTTCGGCGGAAAGCAGCGTCATTTCTCTTTGCTTTCGCGGCCCCGACTGCCTAATCAGGGCATCCCCATCGGAACAATCGACAGCCAGACATGTCCCACATTCCGCCCGCGCCACCATCGCTGCAGGAACTGCGCAAGGAGATCGACGCGATCGATGACGGCATGCATCGCCTGTTGATGCAGCGTGGCGACATCATCGACCGCCTGATCCAGGTGAAGCAGACCCAGGAGGTCGGCTCGGCGTTCCGCCCGGCGCGCGAGGCCGCCATGATGCGTGACCTCGTGCAGCGTCATCGCGGCATCCTGCCGCTCGACACGGTCGAGAGCATCTGGCGCGTCATCATCTCGACGTTCACTTACGTGCAGGCGCCGTTCTCCGTGCATGCGGACATCTCCGTGAGCGAGCCGGCGATGCGCGATTCCGCGCGATTCCATTTTGGATTCACCGTCCCCTACGTCGCGCATTTCAGCGCGCAGGCCGCGGTCGAGGCGGTGGCGAAATCCAAGGGCGACCTGGCGCTGGTCTCGGCGACCTCGAGCCGCACGCCGTGGTGGCTCTTGCTCGAGGAAAAAGGCGCGCCGAAGATCATCGCGCGCATGCCTTTCGTCGAGCGCGCCGACCATCCGGCCGCGCTGCCGGTATTCGCGATCTCGCGCGTCCCCGACAGCGCCCTGGTGACAGAGGTCGAGACCTTCAGCGTGCGCGTCTCGGGGTGGAACGCCGAGGTCGCACGCGCCCTGTCGCCGCTCGCCGAGATCGTGGCGGTGCCCGATACCGCCTTCGACGGCGCGGCGCTGCTGGTCTCGGTCACGAGCACGACCAGCATCGAGAAAATCAGGGCTGCCCTGATCGAAGCGGGGGCCTCGGTGCGCTCCACGGCCCTCGTCGGCAGCCACGCAACGCGCTATACGGTGCCTCCGACCGGGGCAAAATCGTAAGTCACGCGCCGCGCCCCGCCATTTTCGGAGTTCAAGATGTCACGCCCCGTGCCGAATCCCGGCATTCTCGATATTGCGCCCTACACGCCCGGCAAGAGCCCGGTCGCCGAGCCGGGCCGCAAGGTGTTCAAGCTCTCCGCCAACGAGACGCCGTTCGGGCCTTCGCCCAAGGCGATCGAGGCGTTCAAGAACGTGGCGGATCACCTGGAAGACTATCCGGAAGGGACCTCGCGCGTGCTGCGCGAGGCGATCGGCCGCTCTTTCGGGCTCGATCCCAACCGCATCATCTGCGGCGCCGGCTCTGACGAGATCCTCAATCTGCTCGCCCATACCTATCTCAGCCATGGCGACGAGGCGATCTCCACCACGCACGGATTCCTGGTCTACCCGATCGCGACCATGGCGGTCGGCGCCAAGAACGTCGTCGCGGCCGAAAAGGACCTCACCTGCGACGTCGACGCCATTCTCAAGGCGGTGACGCCGAAGACCAAGCTGGTCTGGCTCGCCAACCCCAACAATCCGACCGGGACCTATATTCCGTTCGACGAGGTCAAGCGCCTGCGGGCCGGCCTGCCCTCGCACGTGCTGCTGGTGCTCGACGCCGCCTATTCCGACTATGTCTCGCGCAACGATTACGAGATGGGGATCGAGCTCGTCGCCACCACCGAGAATACGGTGGTGACCCACACCTTCTCGAAGATCCACGGCCTCGCCGCGCTGCGCATCGGATGGATGTTCGGCCCCGAGCACATCATCGACGCGGTCAACCGCATCCGCGGTCCCTTCAACGTGTCGACGCCGGCGATGTATGCCGCGGTCGCCGCGATCGAGGACACCGCGCACCAGGCGATGTCGAAGCAGTTCACCGAAACCTGGCGCAACTGGCTGACCGAAGAGATCGGCAAGCTCGGGCTGAAGTTGACGCCGAGCGTCGCCAATTTCGTGCTGATCCACTTCCCGACCGACAAGGGCAAGACTGCCGACGACGCCGACGCGTTCCTGACCAAGCGCGGCCTGGTGCTGCGCGGCCTGAAGAACTACGGCCTGCCGCATTCGCTGCGCATGACCATCGGCACCGAGGAGGCCAACCGCCTCGTCGTGGAGGGCCTGCGCGACTTCATGGCGGGCAAATGAGCAGCGCACCGCACTTCCAGCGCGTCGCGCTGATCGGCTTCGGCCTGATCGGCGGCTCGATCGCGCGCGCTGCGAAGCTCCAGGGCCTGGCCGGCGAGATCGTCACCACCGCGCGATCGGAAAAGACGCGCGCGCGGGTGATGGAGCTCGGCATCGTCGACCAGGTCGTGGCGACCAATGCGGATGCGGTGAAGGATGCCGACCTCGTCATCCTCTGCATTCCCGTCGGCGCCTGCGGGCCGGTGGCGCAGGAGATAGCCGCGCACCTGAAGCCCGGCGCGATCGTTTCCGACGTCGGCTCGGTCAAGGGCGCGATCGTCAGGGACATGGCGCCGCACCTGCCGAACACGGTTCATTTCGTGCCTGCGCATCCTGTCGCCGGTACCGAGCATTCGGGGCCGGATTCGGGCTTCGCCGAACTCTTCATCAACCGCTGGTGCATTCTCACCCCGCCGGAAGGCGTTGATGCCGATGCCACCGATCGCCTGCGCGCGTTCTGGGCGGCGATGGGCGCCAAGGTCGAGGTGATGACGCCGGATCACCATGACCTGGTGCTGGCGATCACCAGCCATCTGCCGCATCTGATCGCCTACACCATCGTCGGAACCGCCGACGAGCTGGCGCAGGTGACGGAATCCGAGGTGATCAAGTTCTCGGCCGGCGGTTTCCGCGATTTCACCCGGATCGCGGCGTCCGACCCGACGATGTGGCGCGACGTCTTCCTCGCCAACAAGGACGCCGTGCTGGAGATGCTCGGCACTTTCACCGAGGATCTTTCAAAACTCACCCGCGCCATCCGGCGCGGCGACGGCGAAGCGCTGTTCGACCATTTCACCCGCACCCGCGCGATCCGACGCGGCATCGTCGAGATCGGCCAGGATTCGGCCGCGGCGGATTTCGGCCGCCAGCACGGCGCGCTGAAGAAGCCGTAGCTTTTTCCGCACTCTCCGTCACGGCCGGGCTTGACCCGGCCATCCACGCGCATCCGCGATTACCAGCAGTCGTGGATGCCCGGGACAAGCCCGGGCATGACGACGGAGCGTGTAATCGCCTAGTGCCCTCAATACAGCGGCGGGATCTGGCCGACCTTGACAGGGCCCAGCAGCACGGCGCCGTCGACGAATTTCAGCGGAAAGCTGCGCGCCTTCTTGCCTTCCAGCGTGCTCTCGGTGCCGATCGAGTTGATGCCGGCGGCGACGCCGGCATTGGCATTCTGCTTGATGACCTTGCCGAGGCCGGGAACGGCGCGATCGAGCGCACCGAACAGATTGTTGAGGTCCTGCGACTTCACGCCGGGCGCGACGCGGTCGAGCGTGGCCTGCGGCACGCCCTCTTCCAGCATCTTCTCGATGCCGAGCGCCGGGATCACGCGCTCGAGGCCCGTCACCGTCATCTGCAATTCGCCGTCGAGACGACCGTTGGCCGAGAGGCCGAGCGTGCCGGCCGCAACCGCGATCATCTCGCCCTGCTGGATCCGCGATTGCACGATCTCGATGTGGCCGCCGGCGGCCTGGATCTCGCGGAAGCGCTGCGGCCAGGGCTTCGGCGTCAGATCCGACAGCCCGGTGATCCTGGCCCGCGTGTCCGCCTCGAACGGCTCGGCAAGCAAGGGATGAACGCCCTGGATGCTGCCCTGCGCGACGTGAAGCACGGTCTCGATCTCGGGATGGTCGGCCTTCGATCCGTCCGCGAGGCGCCCGTGCAGTTCGACCTGCTTGGCGCGCGCGAGCGGCACCTGCACGCTGCCGTCGAGACGATTGAGACTGGGATCGTCGAACACCAGCGAGGCGCGGTCCGGGATGGCTGGCAGGCCGACTACGCTGCTGCGGCCCTTGCTCCAGTTCACCACGAAGGTGTTCTGCGTGACGCCGTCGGTCAGCGTCGCGGGCGCCGAGAATTCGGCGATGACGAGCTTGGGATCGTAGACCTGCGCAACGACCAGGATGTTGTCGAGCTTGGCCGTAAACGGCGTCTTGCTCGCGTTCTGCGACACCAGCGAGACGCTGGCGCCGGAGCACTGGACCTCGAAGCGGAACGGGAAGCCGGCGATCGAGCGCTTGGCGCAGTCATAGATGCGGCCGGACCTGGCCTCCTGCGCCCGCCAGGCGTCGGCGGCCACTTCGGCCTGCGAGGCCGCATAGAACCAGAAGCCGCTCCAGGCGACGGCAAGGATCAGGACGAGGACGGGTGCGATGAAAAGGCCCCAGCGGGAGCGGCGGCCTGCGGCAACGGTCATATTGGACATGCGGCGACCCTTTGCCCCCAGATTCAGGCAATTATAAGCGGGCTCCGCCTGCGACAAAAGGCGGAGAATTCGCTTCGCTTGGGGCCTTCATTCTGGTAGCCGTGCCCGAAATGTCGGAAATTACCGTTCCCTCCGTCACCACCGCCAAGGGCGACCTCTGGGTGTTCGGCTATGGCTCGCTGATGTGGCGGCCGGGCTTCGAGTTCGAGGAGCGCGTCCCGGCGCGGCTGGTCGGCGAGCACCGCGCGCTCTGCGTCTATTCCTTCGTTCATCGCGGCACGCCGGAAAAGCCGGGCCTGGTGCTCGGGCTCGACCGCGGCGGCGCCTGCCGCGGCATCGCGTTTCGCGTCGCCGAGAAGAACCGCGCTGACGTCGTCGCGTATTTGCGCGCGCGCGAGCAGGTCACCTCGGTCTATCGCGAGGTGATGCGCTCGGTCTGGCTGGAGAACGACGCGCGCCAGCGCGTGCCTGCGCTCGCTTATGTCGTCGACCGCGGCCATGTGCAATATGCCGGCCGTCTCTCGCTCGCCGAGCAGCACCGCCACGTCGTCCAGGGTCACGGCCAGTCCGGCGCCAACCGCGACTACGTCACCGCGACGGTGAAGGCGATCGAGGCCGAAGGCTTTCGCGACACGCAACTGCATCAGCTCGCGACCATGCTGCATGGGGACGCGCACTCGCTGCACGCGCCGGCTCCCGACGATCGAGACGGCCGCTAGCTCTCCGACGGCGCGTAACTCGGCGAGGCGCCGATCAACTGCTTCTGCTCCTTGCGGCCGGCTTCGACGAGGCGGCTGGTTGCCTCTTCGATCGCCGTCTGCACACGAGCGAGAAACTCGTCCTTCGGCAGGCCCGGCGGCAGCGGATCGAGGAATTCGACCACAAGCGTACCTGGATAGCGCATGAAAGTGCGACGCGGCCAGAACAGGCCGGAATTGAGCGCGATCGGCAGGCACGGCACGCCGCAGGACGAATAGATCTGCGCAAAGCCGGTCTTGTAGTCCGGCGGCGCACCCGGCGCGCGGCGCGTGCCTTCCGGAAAGATCACGAGCTGCTTCCCGCCGCGCACCGCCTCGCGCGCCCGCCGCGTCATGTCCAGCAGCGCCTTCACACCGGCCTTGCGGTCGATCGCGATCATCCCGGTCTTGACCAGGAACTGGCCGAACACCGGGATCTGCATGAGCTGACGCTTGAGAATGAAGATCGGACGATTGAAGAACCCGGGCAGCACGAACGTCTCCCAGAACGACTGGTGCTTCGCCGCGATCACCAGCGGCCCCTGCGGGATGTTCTCGACACCGCGGAATTCGACCTTGATGTTGCAGACCACGCGCATCAGCACCAGCGTTGCCTTCGCCCACCATTGCGCAACCGTCAGCATCGCGCGCGGCGGCAGCAGGAAGGTCGGCAGCGCCACGATCGCGAGGCACACCAGAACGGCGTAGAACAGCACGTTGAACACCAGCGAGCGCAGGAAAATCAGGAACATCGACGATCCGATTAATTTGCCGATCAATTGCCGGTCAATTGGCCTGTGCGGTGGCGGGCCGCCTCAGTTGCTGACCTGCAGGCTGCTCCGACATCTCGGGCGAAAGGTCAATCCCGAAATCCTCCAGCCGCACCCTGAGCTCGGCCGCGATGTACTTGACATATTCCGACATCAGCAGCCGCAAGGTGGACGCCGAAGTCCACCACGGCTCCTCGCGCCATTTCTCGCCGACCACCGCGAACGGGATCAGCGTCGTCTGTGGCATCGCATGCGAGAATTCCACCAGCGCGCGCGGCATGTGATAGTTGGAGGTGACCACGATCAGCGACTTGAACCGTCGCCCCTCGGCCCAGCGCCGCGCCTCAGCCGCATTGCCGCGGGTCGAAAGCGCGGTGCGGTCGAGATCGACGCAACAGGTCATGAAGGACTGGTTCTCCGGCAGCGTCCGGGAGATGTCGCTCGCCGTGGATGTCGGGTGCACGCCGGAGATCAGCAACCGCCTGCCGTAGCCGGAAGCCAGCAGCTCCATCGCATCCGACACCCGCGAGGAACCGCCGGTCAGGACCACGATGCCGTCTGCCTTCCGGCTTGGGGCGATCTCGGCACCGCGCAGTTGCGACAGGAACGCGATGAAGCCCGCCGCCGCCCCGACAAAGGCGAACGCAATCGTCGACACCAATGCCGCGCGCAGCCAGCCGCGCGGCAGGTTCGGCGATCGATCGTCGGTCGGCGAGGTCATGTTATGTCAGTGAACCCTTCCCTGGGTGATTTTAAAACGTTTTGAGGCGAAGTGGAGTCCGGTTATCAACCCTAGTCGACGTCATTCAGCGTCGCGAACAGGGTCTGGCGTGAGGCCGCCGCGGTGATGGCGCCGATCAGCACGGCCTGGACCACGAGCACGATGTAGCCGGACGGCCGCAGCGAGAAGGTACCGAGCAGCGCGGCGAACTGGTCGCCGACGGGGGTACCGGAAAACCAGCCGGCGATCGACTCGGAGAAGCCGAACACCAGCATCGCGGCGCCGCCGCCGATCACGCCGCCCTCCAGGCCCAGCCTGAGGAAATGGCGCAGGAAATGATTGGCGATGTAGCGGTCACCGGCGCCGACGAAATGCAGCACCTCGACGATCGGACGGTTCGCCGCCATGGCCCCGCGGGTTGCGAACGAGACCGAGATGATGGTGGCGATAATGACGAGCGCAAGAATGCCGAGGCCGGCAAGCACGGTGGCGTTGGTCATCGAGCGCATCCGTTCGATCCAGGCGCGATGATCATCGATGCTGGCACTTGGCGCGACCTGGGTCACGCGCGCGCGCAAGGCGCCGAGATCGAGCGGCGTTCCAGGTTGCACGCGCGCGATGATCATGCGCGGCACCGGCAGATCGTCCATCGACAGCCCGGTGCCGAGCCAGGGCTCGAGCAGCTTGCCGCTTTCCTCCCGGGTGAACGGCTTGACCTCGACGATTCCGGCCTGCGCGCGTATCGCCTCCGTCACCGCCGCGGTGTCGCGTTCGAGATCTCGGCCGGCCTGCGGGCGAACCTGGATGGTGATCTCGCTCGCGACGTCCGACTGCCATTCCGCGGCGGAGGCGCTGACCAACAGCACCGTGCCCGTGGTCATCGACGCCAGGAAGGTCATGATGGCGACGACCGCCACCAGTGCGCGGCCCTGGATCGAGGCACGCGGCACGATCGGCGACATGTTGCGCGCCTTGGCCGGAAGCTGCGGACGCTCCTGTCCGAGGTCCACCAGCACGCCGCGCTCGTCGGTCCTATTCATAGACGTGCAACCGTCCCTGATGCAGCACGAGACGGCGGGCCTCGTACTGGTCCATCAGGCCGATGTCGTGGGTCGCGATGATGACGGCGGTGCCGGATTTGTTGAGCTCGATGAAGAGCCGCAGCAGGCGGCGTCCCAGCGTCGGATCGACGCTGCCGGTCGGCTCGTCAGCGAGCAGCAGTTGCGGCCGCGAGATCACGGCGCGCGCGATCGCCGCGCGCTGCTTCTCACCGCCCGACAGGATCGGCGGCAGCGCGTCCATGCGATCGCCGAGCCCGACCCAGCGCAGCAAATCGATCACCTCCTTGCGATAGCTCGACTCGCTGCGACCCATGACGCGGAACGGCAGCGCCACGTTCTCGTAGGTCGTCATGTGATCGAGCAGGCGAAAATCCTGCAGCACGATGCCGATGCGCTTGCGCAGATCGGCGATCTCGTCCTTGCCGAGCTGCGAGATGTCGTGCCCGAACAGATTGACGAGGCCCCGTGTCGGCCGGTGCGACAGGAACAACAGGCGCAGCAGCGACGTCTTGCCGGCACCGGAGGGGCCGGTGAGGAACTGGAAGGAATGCGCCGGGATCTGGAAACTGAGGTCGCGCAGAATCTCCGGCCCCAAACCGTAACGCAATCCGACATTTTCGAACCGAACCAAGTTCAGCTCCGTTCGAGAGGGGGCGCGGGTCGCATGGCTGCGCTTCGCCATGCGCGATCAACGGGTTTTGCCGCTGTTATGGTTTCCGGTTCGTTAACGGTCCCCTTGTAGCATCCAGGGTGCCCGGTTCGGCGCGACTGGGTCATCGTCGAGGCTCGTCCATGCATATCGTCTGCCCCCATTGTATGACATCCTACGCCATCAAGCTCGCGAGCCTTGGGGCGAACGGACGGGCGGTCCGTTGTTCCCGCTGCAAGGAGACCTGGATCGCCCATGCCGAGGATGCCATCGAGGAGGCATCCGTCCCGGCCATGGCCGCAGCCAGCCAGGCCGACGACCAGGCCGACCTTGCCGAGCAGTGGAACTCCTACGCCAAGGACGACGGCGCCACCGATACGCCTGTCGTCGACAGTCCCTCGATCGCCAGCGACTGGCCCGAGGAACAGGCTCCCAATGCAACCGAGGACGAGTGGTCGGCGGCAGCCCGGGAAGCCGAGGAAGAGGTCGTCGGCGCGCAGCACCAGTCATGGTTCCGCAGCCTATTCCCTCGCCGCGGCGCACGGGTCAGCCGTCCGGTCGCCACCGCTACGCCTAAAAAATCATACTTCGGCCTGCCAACCGCCTGCGCCGCCATGGGCGCGCTGGTGCTGGCGCTGGTGATCTGGCGCGGCGACATGGTGCGGCTGCTGCCGCAGACCGCCGCCTTCTACAAGATGGTCGGGCTTGAGGTGAACCTGCGGGGCCTCGCCTTCAGGGACGTGAAGCTGTCCAGCGAGACCGTTGATGGTAAGCAGGTGCTGGTGATCGAGGGCGTGATCGTCGGCGAGGGCAAGAAGCCGCTCGATATTCCGCGGCTGCGCTTTGCCGTCCGCGACGGGCAAGGCGCGGAGATCTACGCCTGGAATACGGTGCTGGAGCAGACCGTGCTGCGGCCCGGCGAGCGCGCCTTCTTCCGCTCCCGCCTCGCCTCGCCGCCCCCGGAAGGCCGCAATATCGACGTTCGCTTCTTCAGCCGGCGCGACATTGCCGGCGGCAGCGTATAATCGCGCCGCCCGGGAGTTGGTCCGAAGGTTGATCCCATGCCGAAGATCCTGATCGCCGACGACGAAGATTCGATGCGCACGCTGGTGGCGCGCGCCATTGCCATGGACGGGCACGAAACGGTCACCGCGCAGGACGGTGCCGAAGCGCTGGAGATCCTGACCCGCGAAGACGGCGCGTTCGACCTGCTCCTCACCGACATCCAGATGCCCGTGATGGACGGCATCGCGCTGGCGCTCTCCGCCGCGCGCGATTTTCCCGATTTGACCATCCTGCTGATGACCGGCTTTGCCGACCAGCGCGAGCGCGCCTCGAACCTCAATGCGCTGGTGCACGACGTCGTGACGAAACCTTTCTCCATCGCCGACATCCGCATCGCCGTGGCGGACGCACTGGCGGCAAAGAAGGGGTCTTAGGCTAAACACATGTACTGCTGTCAACCCCGCGAAGGCCGGGCATCCAGTACGCCGCAGCCTATCGATAGAATCACGACCGTCTCGGAGTACTGGATCGCCAAATCAAGTCGGGCGATGACAGTGAGCCTGTGGCGTCCGCCTCAAAAGTCCTTCAACAGCCGTTCGATGTAATCGAGCTCGATCTGCGGGCGCGAGCTGTCGCCGAGGCGGCGGCGGAGCTCTTCGAGGATGCGGCGGACGCGCTGGGCGTCGATCTCGCCCGGGATCTTGACGGTGTAGTCGTCGCTTAGGTCGCGGCCGTGCAGCGGGCGGCCCAGCGGATCGGTCTGATTGCCGCCGCTCTGCTGACGGCCGGCGCGATTGCCGGGGCCATCGCCCTGTCCGTCGCCATCGCCCTGCTGCATCGCCTCGGCCATTTTCTGCGCGCCCTTGCGCATTGCGTCGAGGGCCTTGCCTTGCGAATCCACGGCGCCATCAGCATTGCCATCGCCGAGCTTCGAGCCGGCATCGCCCATCGCACCATCGGCGTCGTCCAGGCTGCCGTCGTCATCTCCCTGATCGCCGTCCTGATCGCCGCTCTGGCCCGGATCGCCCTGCTGGCCCTTCTGGCCTTTCTGACCCTGCTGACCCTTCTGGCCTTTTTGTCCCTTTTGCGCGAGGCCGCGCTTGGCGAGTTCGTCCTGTAGCTTCTTCAAGCGGTCACGCAGCGACTGCTGATCCTGCTGCAGGTCCGACATCGACTGGTCGCCCTGCTGCTTGCCGCGCGAGCGCTCACGCCGGGAATCCTGACCCTGTTTGAAGGTCTTGTCGCGCAATTGCTGCTGCTTGCGGATCATGTCGCTGAGCTCGTTCAGCGCCTGCTCCATCTCGCTCTCGCCGGATTGCCCGGGCTGCGCCATCTGGAGGTTTTCCATGATCTGCGCGAGCTGCTCGAGCAGGCGCTGGGCGGCCTCTTTATTGCCCTCGCGCGCCGCCTTCTCGATCTGCCGCAGGAGGTCATCCAGATCGCGCTGCGTGATGACGTTGCGATCACGGCTGGAGGATTGGCTCCGTTCCGTCGCCCGCTTGTACTCCTCGAGCTTCTGGATGGCGTCGGACTGGTTGCCCAGGCTCTTCCCGGATTCCTTCTGCCGGAGGCTGTCGCCGGACTCCTGCATCGCCTTTTCCGCGCTGTCGAGCAGCGCATCGGGATCCTGATCCAGCTGGGCAGCAGCCGGCGAGACGCCGCCCAACAGCAAGGCGAGGCAGGCGATCGACATCGCCTTCAAGACTGGCGCGCGTGCTAGCTTCCGCATTTCCGGTCCCGGGTAAACTGGTTGGTCTTGTCGTCTCCCGCCTTGTTGGCACGGCTGTTCGCCGACTTCCGATAGGCCTGAAGCTGCTCGCGCAAGACGTCCTGCTGCTGCGCCAGGTCTGCGAGCTGCTCGGGCGTTGCATTCTGGGTCTTTTGTCGCAGCTCGACGGCCTTGTCGAGGATGAGCTGGACTTCCGCGGGGAACGGCTGCCGGGCACCGAGCGGATTCTGCTCGGCGCGCCGGGCGAGATCGCGCACCTTGCCGGCCATGGCCTCGCGCAGCTTCTGCGTCAGCACCCTGAGTTCGTCCTCGCTGGCACCTCGGTCCAGCGCCGCCTTGAGCGCATCCTGCGCCGAGCGCAGCGCCGCGTTGACGCTGCCGGCGACACCGTCGTCCTCGATGGTCGTCGCAAAGGCCCACATGCTCGCCACGACATTGCGCAGCGCATCGTCGGTGCGAGCCGCCTCGAGCTGGGTTGCGAGACTGCGGAGGCCGAGATAACAGCCGGCATCCGGCGTGAACAATTCGGGTGCGATCATCAGCGCGTCGAGCGCGGTGTAGACGTCCGAGTTCCTGTTGGCGTCGAGCGCGAGAATGCGGCGCTGCTCGATCAGCGCACGCGCGAGCGAGTTGGTGAACAGACGCTCGGGCAGGCGCATATTGAAGGGTTCGCTCCTGGCCTCGTTGCCGGCCTCGTCCTTGGCGGTGAGCGTCAGCGTGACGTCGGCGCCGGCATAGGGGTCCTCGCTGAGGTCTTTCACCGTCTGGCCGACGCCGTTGCGGGTGCGCGCGTTCGGCAGAACGAGCGGGAATTGCGGCGGCTGGAACAGCGGCCGGGCGGCGGCTTTGCCGTCGGAATCCTTGCTGCCGTCCTTGGCTTCGGCGGGGCGCAGGGCAATCTGCGCATCCGCGCCGGTGACGCCGTAATCGTCCTCGATCTTGTAGGAGAGCTGCAGCCCACCGCGCGCCTGGCGCTCGGGATCCTTGGCGAGTGCGATCGTCGGTGCATGGTCCGGCGTGGCGGCAAACGCCCATTGCGGCTGGCCGGAGGGCGCGCGGACATGTGCGGTGCCGTCAGCCGTGATGGTGAAATGCTTCTCGTTGGTGCCCTTGGGGGCGGCTTCCGCGGGGGCAACCTCCTTGAGGCCGCCGGAGACGACGACATCCAGACTGCCGCCGGAGGAGCGCACGATCAGGGTCGAGCCTGCCGGAACCGCCAGCGGGCCGGAAGCCGGCAGCGCCGCGGCCTCCCGGTTGGCGGCCGACAGGATGACCGGCGGTTTGCCGGTGTAGAGCGGCGGGGTGACCCAGGCATCGACGCGGACATTGGCCGGCGCCAGCACGCCGTTCCAGTCGAAGGCGGCCCCGAGCCGCATTCCGCGTTCGTCGCCGGCGGCGAAGAAGGTTGCAACGAGCATCACCATGACCAGCGCGCGAAGCGCCCACGGATCATGCAGCGCCAGCCGCGGATGCGGCAGGCCGGCGCGGATGCGCTTGAGCGAGGCCAGCGTACGCTCGCGCTGCGCCTGCCACAGCGCCTGTGCGACCGGGTCCTGCGAAGTCAGCGTGTCCGTCAGCGTCGTGGCCGGGCGGTGACGGATGCCGGAACCACGATCGAGCCGGGCCAGCGCCTCCTCGCGGCTCGGCCAGCGGAAGCGAATCAAGGGAAACAGGACGGCAATTGCGATGCCGGCGAAAACGACGAGGCCGATGGCACGGGCCAGGAACGGCAGCGCCAGCCAGAGGCCGGCCCAGGACACCACGAGGAACAGGCCGACGACAGTCAGAAGCCGCGCCAAATTCGGCCAGGCTCGCTCCCACGCGATGGCATAAATGGCCCGATCGAGGGCCTGCGCCAGCTTCAGCCGCGACAGAGCATCGCTGTTGCGGATCGGGTCTGACGGGTCGGGGGTGACGCCGTTCAATCAACTCTCCAGGTTGCCCGGGAGAGAAGACTATCACAACGGCAGCACTGAGGCATCCGTTCCGGCACGGGAGAGGTCCCTTTTCCCGCATAACACGAGGACGTGACTGGCCCCGCACAACCCCGTAATTTCCGCGCCGCCACCCGATAGAGACGAGAGGAAACGCCATGGACAAGAAGATGCACGACAAAGGCCTGGAAGTCCGCAAAGCGGTGCTGGGCGAGGCCTATGTCAACAACGCCCTTAAGAACGTCGACGATTTCAACCGCCCGTTCCAGGAGATGCTGAACGAATATTGCTGGGGCACGGTGTGGGGCCGCGAGGAGCTGCCGCGCAAGACCCGCAGCATGCTCAACATCGCCATGATCGCGATCCTGAACCGCCAGCACGAGTTTCGCGCGCATCTGAAGGGCGCGCTGACAAACGGCGTCAGCCGCGAGGAGATCCGCGAGATCCTGATGCAGGTCGCGATCTATGGCGGCATGCCCGCCGCCGTCGACAGCTTCCGCATCGCGCGCGAGGTGTTTGCGGAGATCGACGGCAAGGCGTGAGGGGCACTCTCTCCGCCGTCGTCCCGGGGCGCGCGAAGCGCGAGCCCGGGACCCATAACCACAGGAAGCTGTGGTTACGGGGACTAGGAGTGATCGCCTTCGCGCTACGACCCCTCCCTGGGCGTATGGGTCCCGGGCTCATCGCTTCGCGATGCCCCGGGACGACACCGGGGGTCGATCAAGCATCTCTCAAACAACGAAGAAGGTAGGAAACACCATGGACATCGGATTCATCGGCCTCGGAAACATGGGTTTCCCGATGGCGCGGCGGTTGATCGAGGCGGGACACAAGCTCGTCGTGTTCGACACGCGCAAGGAGGTCACGGACAAGCTCGTGGCGCTCGGCGCGACGGCGGCGACATCGCCGAAGGACGTCGCCGACCGTGTCGAAACCGTGATGGCGAGCCTGCCCTCGCTGCAGGCCTCGCTCGACGTCGCCACGGGAGCGAACGGCGTGATCGAAGGTCGTCGCGCAAAACGCTTCATCGATCTCTCCACCGTCGGCTCGACGATGGCGACGAAGATTCACGGCATTCTCGCCAAGCGCAACATCGTGCAGATCGACTGTCCCGTCTCCGGCGGCGTCGGCGGCGCCGAGAAGGGCACGCTGGCGGTGATGGTGTCCGGGCCGAAGGCGGATTTCGAACTGCTGAAGCCGGCGCTCGACGTGATCGGAAAGGTGTTCTTCATCGGCGAGAAGCCTGGCGCCGCCCAGACCATGAAGCTCGCCAACAATTTCCTGTCGGGCACCGCGATGGTGGCGACGTCGGAGGCCGTGGTGATGGGCGTGAAAGCCGGGCTCGATCCCGCCGTGATGATCGACGTCATCAATGCCGGGTCGGGCATGAACACCGCAAGCCGCGACAAGTTTCCGCGCGCGGTGCTGCCGCGCAGCTTCGATTTCGGCTTCGCCACGGGATTGATGGTGAAGGACGTGCGGCTGGCGCTGGAAGAGATGAAGCAGCTCGGCCTGTCGATGGAGGTCGCCGACGCAGTCGGGCGGTTGTGGGAGACGATCATCGCTGCGGAGGGCGCGGAATCCGATTTCACTGTGGCGATCAAGCCGATCGAGAAGCAGGCAGGCGTCGTGGTTGGCGGAAAAAAATAGCGTTCAACTGGATCGCGCGCGCACCGCTTGATTTGCCTGCCAGATCAAGCGGTTTTGTCCGACGGGTCAAACCTGACGGTCGGTCGCCGGACAATCTTCGCGCACGCCTAACCCGTTGATTTCACAACGTCGGCCTACTGTGCATGGGGTTGTTTTGCAGATTTTGGCTTCGCCCTTACAGCCAGGGCGCCGGCCGATCCATTGCAATGAGCTGCTCGACCTCGATGCGCGGGCGCACGACCGCGTATTGATCGCCCTTCACCAGCACCTCCGGCACCAGCGGCCGGGTGTTGTAGGTGCCGGCCTGCACGGCGCCGTAGGCGCCTGCGGTCATGATGGCGATGAGATCGCCGGGCGCAGGCGTCGGCAGCGTGCGGTCGAGCGCGAGATAGTCGCCGGTCTCGCAGACCGGGCCGACGACGTCGGCCAGGATTGTCGCGGCGTCCTTGGCCGGTTGCGTCACCGGCATGATGTCGTGATGCGCTTCGTACAGCGTCGGCCGGATCAGGTCGTTCATCGCGGCGTCGATGATTACGAAATTCTTGCCGTCGCCGTGCTTCACATAGATCACCTTGGCGACGAGGATGCCGGCATTGCCGACGATCATGCGGCCCGGCTCGAACATCAGCGTGCAGCCGAGATTGTGACTGACGCGCTTGACCATGGCGGCATAGGCCGCCGGCGCCGGCGGCGCCTCGCGGTCCATGTAATAGGGGATGCCGAGGCCACCGCCGAAATCGACATGGCTGATATTGTGGCCGTCGGCACGCAGCGTCTGCACGAATTCGGAGAGGATACGGAACGCCGTCTCCATGCCGGAGAGGTCGGTGATCTGGCTGCCGATATGCACGTCGGTGCCGGTTACCTCGATGCCCGGCAGTTTTGCGGCGCGGGCATATACCTCGCGGGCATGCACGATCGGGATGCCGAACTTGTTCTCGGACTTGCCGGTCGAGATCTTGGCGTGGGTGCCGGCGTCGACATCGGGATTGACGCGCAACGAGATCCGCGCGGTCTTGCCCGTCTCGGTCGCCAGGCGCGACAACAGCTCGAGCTCGGGCTCGGATTCGACGTTGAGACAGAGGATGTCGGCGGCGAGCGCGGCGCGCAGCTCCGCTTCCGTCTTGCCGACGCCGGAGAAGACGATCTTGCTCGCGGGAATGCCGGCCGCCAGCGCGCGCTTCAACTCGCCGCCGGAGACGACGTCAGCGCCGGCGCCGAGCTTGGCCAGCGTGCGCAGCACCGACTGGTTGGAGTTCGCCTTCATGGCGTAGCAGACCAGCACCTTCTCGCCGGCGAAGGCCTCGGTGAAGACGCGATAGTGCCGCTCCAGCGTCGCGGTCGAATAGCAATAGAATGGCGTGCCGACGGTCGCGGCCAGCTCGGACAGATTCACCGCCTCGGCGTGCAGCACGCCGTTGCGATAGTCGAAATGATTCATGGCGCAGGCTCGGTTGTCCCGGCTTATCTCTTGCCGGGAGGTTCGTCCAAGAGCGGATCGAGAATGAACGGTTTCTTGCTGCCCCTGGCCGCCGCAGGCGCGGCATCCGCACCTGATGAGGTGGGATTGAACATGCTCGACGACTTCTGGGCTGCGGTCTCGGTGTCAGCTGGAGGTGCGACGTTGGCCGTAGACGCGCTGGAGGCCGTCGGCGGCAGATCCAACGGACCCTTGCGGCCGCAGCCGGCCAGCGCAAGCGCCGTCAGGCTCAAGACAATGATGGCCCACCCCGAGCCGGCCGGGCGAAACTTTGACGTCACGACGAAATCCCCACTACGCGGGCCGCACCATACAGAGATTGGCGCACTCTGGCGAGAGCCGGATGACCATGAAACATAAGCGAAATTTCGTCCTCAGCCCAATTTCCGCTCTTTTTCCAGCCGCTTCGCCCAGGCCTTGGCCTGGGCTGCCACGTTCTTCGGCGCGGTGCCGCCGAAGCTGGTGCGGCTCTTCACCGACGATTCGACCGAGAGCACGCCGAGCACGTCCTTGGTGATTTTCGGCTCGATCGCCTGCATCTCCTTGAGCGGCAGCTCGTGCAGGGCGACGCCGCCCTCGGCGGCCTTGGCGACGATGCGGCCGGTGACGTGATGAGCCTCGCGGAACGGCATCTTCAGGGTGCGCACCAGCCAGTCGGCGAGGTCGGTCGCGGTGGCATAGCCCTCGCCCGCGGCCGCTTGCATCCTGGCTTCGTCAGGCTCGAGGTCGCGGACCATGCCGGTCATGGCGCGGATCGCCAGCGACAGCGCGGCGAAGCCCTCCATCGCGCCCTGCTTGTCCTCCTGCATGTCCTTTTGATAGGCGAGCGGCAGGCCCTTCATCACGATGAGGAGACCGTTGAGCGCGCCGATGACGCGACCGGTCTTGGCGCGCACCAGCTCGGCGGCATCCGGATTGCGCTTCTGAGGCATGATGGAGGAGCCTGTGGTGAACTTGTCGCTGAGCCGGATCAGGCCGACCAGCGGCGAGGTCCAGATCACGATCTCCTCGGCAAAGCGCGACATGTGCACGGCGCAGATCGAGGCCGCCGACAGCGTCTCCAGCACGAAGTCGCGGTCGGAGACCGCATCGAGCGAGTTCGCCATCGGGCGGTCGAAGCCGAGCGCCTTGGCGGTGGCGTGGCGGTCGATCGGGAACGAGGTGCCGGCGAGCGCGGCGGCGCCGAGCGGGGATTCGTTCAGCCGCTTGCGCGCGTCCTGGAAACGGCCGCGATCGCGCGCGGCCATCTCGACATAGGCGAGCAGATGATGGCCGAAGGTCACGGGTTGCGCTGTCTGCAGATGGGTGAAGCCCGGCATCACGGTTGCGGCATGCTCCAGCGCGCGATTGACCAGTGCGGCCTGGAACGCGGCCAGCGCCGCGTCGGTCTCGTCGAGGACATCACGGACATAGAGACGAAAATCGGTGGCGACCTGGTCGTTGCGCGAGCGCGCGGTGTGCAGGCGGCCGGCGGCGGGGCCGATCAGCTCGGTCAGGCGGCTCTCGACATTCATGTGAATGTCCTCGAGCGCGCGCTTGAACTCGAAGCCGCCCTTGCCGATCTCTGACAAAATCGTGTCTAGACCCTTGCCGATATTTTTCGCATCAGATCCCGTGATGATGCCCTGGCTGGCAAGCATCGCAGCGTGGGCCTTGGAAGCGGCAATGTCCTGGGCGAACAGGTGACGATCGACGTCGATGGAGACGTTGATCTCTTCCATGATCTGGTCGGGACGTTCCGAGAACCGGCCGCCCCACATCTTGTTGCTCATGATCCCCTGCTCACGCCTTGATTTGCCGCACGTTTGCCGGCTGCCGTCAGCCGTACTAAGAGGCCCCTGATAGCCATATCTGCGACCGGATGACAAACGATATGCTCGACAAGAAGCCCTCCGCCACGCGCCGGGTCCCCCTCGTCATCGCCACGGTGGCGATCGGAGGACTGGCCGGCTTCGCCGCGCTGTACGGGCTGGGCCTGAGCCGGTCGCCGTCAGGCGATCCGACCTGCAAGCCGGCGGTAGCGACGGCGCAAAAGATCGCCCCCCTCGCCCACGGCGAGCTGGCGGCGCTGACCATGGCGAGCGCGCCCCTCAAGCTGCCCGACCTCACCTTCGAGGATTCCGACGGCAAGCCGAAGAAGCTGTCCGATTTCCGCGGCAAGACGCTGCTGGTGAACCTCTGGGCCACCTGGTGCGTGCCGTGCCGCAAGGAAATGCCGGCGCTGGACGAGCTCCAAGGCAAGCTGTCGGGCCCGAATTTCGAGGTGGTGGCGATCAATATCGACACCCGCGATCCCGAGAAGCCGAAGACTTTCCTGAAAGAGGCCAATCTGACCAGGCTCGGCTACTTCAACGATCAGAAAGCCAAGGTTTTCCAGGATCTTAAGGCGATCGGGCGGGCCTTGGGCATGCCGACTTCGGTGCTGGTCGATCCGCAAGGCTGCGAGATCGCGACGATCGCGGGGCCGGCGGAGTGGGCGAGCGAGGACGCGCTCAAGCTGATCCGGGCGGCGACGGGCAAGGCCGCCGCAGCGCTCTAGGGATTTTAGGCCGTGACGTTGAGATTGCCGCCGACGCCGGCACCGACATTGGCGAGCGAGGGCTGACCGGCGCCCATCAGCGTCAGGACGGTGGATTTCTCCATATCCGCGTTCTGCTTGGCCAGCGTCGCCGAAATATTCGACTGCAGTGCGCCCTGCTGAGCGGCCAGCATGGTGCTGACCATTGCCATCATGTCCATTACGCGAACCCTCGTACCGGCCGTAACCTAGGCGCGCGGGGTTAACGCGACATGAATTGTCACACAGCGGATCGGATCAGCGCGTCGGAACCGGCTTGGCGCCGCGGTAATCGTAGAAGCCGCGCTGGGTCTTGCGGCCGAGCCAGCCGGCCTCGACGTATTTCACCAACAGCGGACACGGGCGGTATTTGGAATCGGCAAGACCCTCATGCAGCACCTGCATGATCGAGAGGCAGGTATCGAGGCCGATGAAATCGGCGAGCTCCAGCGGGCCCATCGGATGGTGGGCACCAAGCTTCATCGCCGCGTCGATCGCCTCGACATTGCCGACGCCTTCATACAGCGTGTAGATCGCCTCGTTGATCATCGGCAGCAGGATGCGGTTGACGATGAAGGCCGGGAAATCCTCGGAGACCGCGACCTGCTTGCCGAGCTTGGCGACGAATTCCTTCGACGTCTCGAAGGTGGCGTCATCCGTGGCGATGCCGCGGATCAGCTCCACCAGCTCCATCAGCGGCACCGGATTCATGAAGTGAATGCCGATAAAGCGCTCGGGCCGATCGGTGGCGGCGGCCAGCCGGGTGATCGAGATCGAGGATGTGTCGGAGGCGACGATCGCCTCGGGCTTCAGCACCGCGCAGAGCTCGTGGAAGATCTTACGCTTGACCTCTTCCTTCTCGACCGCGGTCTCGATCACGAGATCGCAGTCGGCGAGACCGTCGAGCTTCTCGGCGAGCGAGATACGGGCGATCGCCTTGGCCTTGTCGTCCTCGGTGACGCCCTTCTTGGAGACCTGGCGCGCCAGATTGCCATTGATGGTGGCCATGCCCGACTTGAGACGGTCGGACGAGACGTCGTTGAGCACCACGTCGAAGCCGGCCAGCGCCGCGACATGCGCGATGCCATTGCCCATTTGCCCCGCGCCGATCACGCCGACCTTCTTGATCACTGCCGCCATAATGTCATCCACCGGAACGGCGCGCGAGGAGCGCGCCTGCCTATCCCCCAAGCCGGGAGGTCTGATTGATCAGAAGCTTGATTTAATCAGAACCCGGGCTCGAAACCTAGATTGGATCGCCTCCCCGGCGTGCCCCACGCCAAAGAAAACGCCTCAGAAATGAAACACCGGCCGGAGTTTATCCCTCCGGCCGGTGTTTTCGACGTGTTTTACTTGCCGAGCTTGCCGAGTTCGGCGGTCAGCTCCGGAACCGCCTGGTAGAGATCGGCGACCAAGCCGTAATCGGCAACCTGGAAGATCGGCGCGTCCTCGTCCTTGTTGATCGCGACGATCACCTTGGAGTCCTTCATGCCGGCCAGATGCTGGATTGCGCCGGAAATGCCGACGGCGACATAGAGCTCGGGAGCCACCACCTTGCCGGTCTGGCCGACCTGCCAGTCGTTCGGCGCATAGCCGGCGTCCACCGCCGCGCGCGAGGCACCGACACCGGCCCCAAGCTTGTCAGCGAGCGGCTCGATGTATTTGGCAAAATTCTCGCGGCTCTGCATGGCGCGGCCACCGGAGACGATGATCTTGGCCGAGGTCAGCTCGGGACGGTCGCTCTTGGCAACTTCCTCGCCGACGAAGGTCGACAGCGCCGGATCGGCGGCCGCCGCGACGGTCTCGACGGACGCGCTGCCACCGTTGCCGGCTGCAGCGAAGGTGGAGGTGCGCACCGTGATGACCTTCTTGGCGTCCTTGGACTTCACCGTCTGGATGGCGTTGCCGGCATAGATCGGGCGCTCATAGGTGTCGGGGGCGATCACCTTGGTGATCTCCGAGACCTGCATGACGTCGAGCAGCGCTGCGACGCGCGGCATCACGTTCTTGAAGCGCGAGGTCGCGGGCGCAACGATGGCATCGTAGCCCGAGGCCAGCGAGACGATCAGCGCGGCCAGCGGCTCGGCGAGATCATGTGCGTAAAGGTCGCCTTCGGCGACCAGCACTTTCGCGACACCAGCGAGCTTCGCAGCCGCCTCGGCCGCAGCCTTGGTGCCCTGTCCGCCGCCCGCGACCAGCACGTGGACGTCGCCGCCGAGCTGCGAAGCCGCCGTGAGCGCCTTGTTGGTCGAGTCCTTGAGGACGTCGTGTTCGTGTTCGGCAATCAGCAGCGTCGTCATCAGAGCACCCCAGCTTCGTTCTTGAGTTTCGACACCAGCTCGGCGACGTCCTTGACCTTGACGCCCGCCTTGCGGCCGGCCGGCTCCGTCGTCTTGACGATTTCGAGACGCGGAGCGACGTCGACGCCGTAGTCGGCGACGGCCTTCTCCGCGATCGGCTTCTTCTTCGCCTTCATGATGTTCGGCAGCGAGGCATAGCGCGGCTCGTTGAGACGCAGATCGGTGGTGACGATCGTCGGTCCCTTCAGCTTCACGGTCTGGAGGCCGCCGTCGACTTCGCGGGTGACCTTGAAGTCAGAACCTTCGACCTCGAGCTTCGAGGCGAACGTCGCCTGCGACCAGCCGAGCAGCGCGGCCAGCATCTGGCCGGTCTGGTTGCTGTCGTCGTCGATCGCCTGTTTGCCGAGGATGATCAGGCCGGGCTGCTCTTCGTCCGCAATCTTCTTCAGGATTTTGGCGACCGCGAGCGGTTCGACCGCGCCGTCCGCTTTCACCAGGATGCCGCGATCGGCGCCCATGGCCAGACCGGTGCGGATCGTCTCCGACGCCTGCGCGGGTCCAATGGAGACAACCACGACTTCGGTCGCCTTGCCGGCTTCCTTCAGGCGCAGCGCTTCCTCGACCGCGATCTCGTCGAACGGGTTCATCGACATCTTGACGTTGGCGAGTTCAACGCCCGATCCATCGCTCTTGACGCGGACCTTGACGTTGTAATCGACCACCCGCTTTACCGGCACAAGAACCTTCATCGATCCTCTTTCACTCAATTTGGGAGGGGGGTTATCAACTGGCGCGGAACCTAAAGGCCTGATCTGCCCCGGTCAACGCGCGAACGGGCCTAATTTTAGCGCTCTGAAATGCGAGAGCCCGATGGGTCAGCGGTTCTGGCCCGGAACCCAGAGCACGTCGCCGGCGCCGTTCCCGTTGGCGGCCCGGCTGGCCACGAACAGGAAGTCCGACAGACGGTTCATATAATGGATGCCAGCCGCGCTGACCTGCTCCCCGGGTCGGGCCGCCAGTTCCACAATCACCCGTTCCGCCCTGCGGCATATCGTGCGCGCCACATGGAGATGGGCCGCGGCCGGCGTGCCGCCCGGAAGCACGAACGAGGTCAGCGGCGCGAGCTTGTCGTTGAGCGCATCGATGTCGCGCTCGAGCCGCTCGACCTGGCTTGCCACCACCCGCAGCCGTTCGGCCTTGCCGTCGCGTTCCGGGACCGCGAGGTCGGCGCCGAGGTCGAACAGATCGTTCTGGATGCGGCCGAGCATCGCATCGAGATCCGGCATGTCTGCGGTATGGAGCCTCACCACGCCGATCGCGGCATTGGTTTCATCGACGGTGCCATAGGACTCGATGCGCAGATCGTATTTCGGACGCCGCTCCCCGGTTCCGAGCGCCGTCGTGCCGTCGTCACCGGTCTTGGTGTAGATGCGATTGAGCAGGACCATCTATTCCCCAATATTCATAGTGCGCGCGGCACACCGTCGGAAACCGGCATAGGTATCTGCCGTATCTGTCCTAGCGTCCCATCGCCCACACTGCGAGCATGGCGATGACGATGGCCACGAACTGCAGCAGCACGCGCCAGCGCATCAGCTTCTGCGACGTGTTCGGCGAGCCGCCGCGCATCATGTTGACGAGACCGAGCAGCAGCACCACCGCAACGGCGCCGGCTGCCACCGGCAGGATGAAGGTACTCAAAAGCGATGCCATGACGGGCTAGATAACACCGTGTGTGCCGGACCGCTATCTCCTCGTCATTGCAGTGCCTGCATGACGGCGCGCCTGGAATAGCGACGCGGTCGTTCCGGAAACTGGCTTTTGGGCCCATAATATCAGAAGGTAGCGAGATGATTTCCGATTTGCGCCAGATGCCCGGTCTGTTCGCCTGCCCCGACGGGCGGCTGGCCAGCGCGGCAGCAGCGATGTAGGTGGCGCGTGAAGGTCATTCGCACCGTCTATGATGTCGCAATGGACGCGTTCTACACCTTCCTGGCCGATGACGGCTGGGCGATCGCCAGCCATATCGCGCTGTCGACGCTGATGGCGCTGTTCCCGTTCCTGATCGTGCTGACCTCGCTCGCGGGCTTCTTCGGCTCCAAGGAACTCGCCGACCAGGCCGCCAGCCTGATGCTGCAGATCTGGCCGAAACAGGTCGCCGATTCGATCTCGGGCGAGGTGCATGACGTGCTGACCACGACCCGTACCGGCGTGCTCACCGTCGGCGCGGCGCTGTCAGTTTATTTCGCCTCCAACGGCGTCGAGGCGCTGAGGGTCGCGCTCAACCGCGCCTATGCGGTGGTGGAGATGCGGCGCTGGTACTGGCTGCGGCTGGAATCGATCGGCTACACGCTGGTCGCGGCGTTCACCGCGCTCGCCATGGCGTTCCTGATCGTGCTCGGCCCTCTGCTGATCGAAGCTGCACGCAGCCACATTCCGCTGTTCGTGGAGTCCAACGAGCGGATTTTGACCGGCGTCCGCTATGGCATCACCGTCGGCGCACTGGTGGTGGCGCTCCTGATCCTGCACGCCTGGCTACCTGCAGGACGGCGCAGCTTCGCCCAGATCCTGCCCGGCATCGTCTTCACCATCGTGGCATCGCTGATATCAGGCATCGTGTTCGGCCAATATCTCGCGCGCTTCGCCAACAACTACGTGACGATGTATGCGGGGCTCGCCTCGGTGATCATCGCGCTGGTGTTTTTGTACTTCATCGCCGCGATCTTCGTTTACGGCGGCGAGCTCAACGCCGCGATCATCAAGTCGCGGCTTCCTCATGGCGTGTCGCTTCAAGCAGCGCAGTCGCTAGCGCCCGCGGAGACACAGGCTTGACCAGGAAGGCGTCGGCGCCGGCCTCGCGCGAGGCCGCCTCGTCCTCGCTGCGACCGGACACCCCGATGATCGGGATCCGGGCCAGCGGCGCCTCCATGGTGCGGATCCGCCGGATGGCCTCGACGCCGTCGATGCCGGGCAGCACCATGTCCATCAGCACCGCGTCGAACGCGCCTTGCGCCAGCCGGCCGACGGCGTCCTCACCGCGCCCGATGAACTCGGCATGATGACCGAGCTCGGTCAGAATCGTGTTGAGCACGACGCGGCCGAACGGATTGTCCTCAACGCTGAGGACGCGCAGCGCGGCGACCATATCGGCCTCCGCCTCGCCCTTGGTCTTGCGGGATTTGCCGGGATCAGCCGCATCGAGCGACACCGTCAGCGTAAAGGTCGCACCGCCGCCGCGGCGCAGTGCGACGGTGATATCGCCGCCCATCGCGCGCGCCAATTGCTTGACCGAGGACAGCCCCAAGCCGGCCCCGCCGAAGCGCGAGGCGATGGTGACATTGGCCTGGGTGAACGGGCGGAACAGCCGCTTGATCTCGGCCATGGTCAGGCCGATGCCGCTGTCGGACACGGCAAAGGCGACGCCGACCCTGCCCTTCGCCTTGCCCTTGACGGGGCGCCAGGGCGTAACCTCGAGCGCCACGCCGCCCTGGTCGGTGAACTTCACGGCATTGTCGATCAGGTTCTCAAGCGCAGCGCGCAGGCGGACGGGATCGCCGACCACGAGGCCGGGAAGCTTGTCGGAGATCGCGACCTGGGCCTGGAGGCCCTTGGCGGCGGCGCGGCCGGCGAGTGAATCGCCGGCGCTGCGGGCGAGTGTCCCGAGGTTGAACAGGTCCTGCCGCAGCGTGCTTCCGGCTTTGCCAGCTCCCCTGCCGGCCCTCTTGCCGGTTCGGGCGGCATCCACGAACAGCGTGGCAAGGCTTGCCAGGTGCTCGGCGCCGGCCTTGATTGTGTCGGCCCAGCGCCGCTCGCGTTCCCCAAGATCGGAGGTCGCGAGGAGATCGCTGATAGCCAGGATGCCGGTCAGGGGGGTCCGGACCTCATGGGCAAAGGCGGCGAGTGCCGCCTGGACCACGTCCGGCCCGACCGCCTTGGTGCTGCGCTTGCGCAACGGCGCGGCCGGCCCGGGCCGCTTCCGAGGCGGTCGCTTGGACGTCCGCGTAGTGCGCGCTGGGCGCTTCTTCGCCGCCATAAATCCCCTTCGAAGTGTCCCCTTCGAACCCCGGACCATCAAGCAAGCATGGCACGGCGGAACGCCCGGAGTCACGGCGGCGTTTAGCTAAACCCCAGAGAAATCTAACCTAATCCCACCAAGGCGCGGATGCTGGCGGGCGAGGCCCCGGCGGCACGCAACTCCCGCAGACCGGTCGAGCGGCTCGATTTCGACAGCTTCCGCCCCTCGCCGTCGCAAATCAGCCGATGATGGCGGTAGGAGGGTTCGGGCAGGCCGAGCAGGACCTGGAGCAGGCGATGGACGGCGGTGGCGTGGAACAAATCCTGGCCCCGCACGATCTCGCTGACACCCTGGAGCGCGTCGTCGACGACAACAGACAGATGGTAGCTGGTCGGCGTCTCCTTGCGGGCAAGGATCACATCGCCCCAGGCCTCCGGTCGCGCCGGGACGATGCCGCGCTCGGCATCGGCCCCCTCGCCCAGCTCGGTCCAGGTCAGGCCGGCGACACGCTGGCAGGCGGCCGCCATGTCGAGCCGCAGTGCGTAAGGCACGCCCGAAATGATCAGGCGCTCCCGCGCGTCGACAGGCAGCGATTTGGCATTGCCGGGATAGAGCGGCGCGCCGTCGGGATCACGCGGCCACCGTCCCTCCCCTTCACGCGCGGAAACGAGCATTGCGATCTCGGCGCGGCTTTCGAAGGCGGGATAGACGAGGCCCAGCGCCGACAGCTTGTCCAGCGCGGCGCGATAATCGGGAAGATGCTCGGACTGCCGCCGCACCGGCATCTCCCAGTCGATCCCGAGCCAGCTGAGATCCTCGTAAATCGCCGCCTCGAATTCCGGCCGGCAGCGCGTCGTGTCGATGTCCTCGATCCGCAACAGCAGCCGGCCGCCGGTCTCGCGCGCGCGGTCGAAATTCAGCAGCGCGGAATAGGCATGGCCGAGATGGAGGAAGCCGTTGGGGCTGGGAGCGAATCGGAAAACGGGTGGCATCGGTTTCAGGGACCTCGTCATTGCCGGGCTTGACCCGGCAATCCATCTTCCACGACTCTGTTACAATAGGAGATGGATGCGCGGGTCCCGCCTTACGCCGAAGGCTTCGACGGGTTTCGCGGTATTGGGCCGGCCGAGCCTTAGCAGAGACGGCAAGCCCGCGCATGACAAGTCGAGTGACCATGACCATCCACCTCGAAACCCAGTCCGATCTCGAAGAGGCCGTTCACACGCTGATCAAGCGCGACCCGCGCCTCAGACCCGTGTTCGAAATCGCGGGCATGCCGGCGTTGCGCCGCCGCGAACCGGGTTTTGCGGGCCTTGCCCACATCGTCTGCGGCCAGCAACTCTCGACCGCGAGCGCCGCGGCGATCTGGGGACGGTTGTCAGCCGCCTTCGATCCGTTCGACCACGACGCTTTGCGCCGGGCCCGCACCGACCGGCTAGGGCGGCTCGGCCTGTCGGCCGCCAAGATCAAGACGCTGAAACATCTCGCGCGCGAGATCGGCGCGCAGCGGCTGAACCTCGACGTGCTCGCCGAGGAAGACGCCGACGCGGCGCATCACACGCTGATCGCGCTGCCCGGCATCGGCCCGTGGACCGCGGACGTCTACCTGCTGTTCTGCCTCGGCCATGGCGATGCCTGGCCCGCCGGCGACCTCGCCGTGCAGGAGGCCGTCAAGATCGGCCTCGGCTTTCCGGCGCGGCCGACGGAAAAGCAGATGGCGCCGCTCGCCGAGCCCTGGCGTCCGCTGCGCGGCGCGGCGGCGCATTTGTGGTGGACCTATTATCGCGCTGTGAAGAAGCGCGAGGGCGTGCTCACGGCCTGACGGTCGTATTCCGCTCGAGCAGGGCCACATGCTTTTCCTGCTCGGGCAAACCGCTTTCGACGCATGCTCATCCAGTATAGCCTCGACCCCAGAGGAAACGCCGCAAAATGCGGCCACGAGGTCGCGCATGCTCGACAAGACCAAGGATCTATCCGTCGCCGCGCAGGCCTGGCTCGACGCATTCGAGCGCGCGCTGGGCAGGCCCGATCCCGCCACGCTGGACCACCTCTTCCTGGCCGACGGCTTCTGGCGCGACGTGCTGGCGCTGAGCTGGAACCTGCAAACGCTCGCTAGCCGCGAGACGATTGCGCAAGCCCTGGCTGCGCTCGCGCCGAAGGCGGCGCCGGCCAATTTCAGGATCGCGCTCAACCGCGCGCCGCCGCGCTGGGTGACGCGTGCCGGCACCAACACTATCGAAACGATCTTCGATTTCGAAACCGCAATCGGGCGTGGCAGCGGCATATTGCGGCTCGTTCCCGACAGTGCTGACGGCGACCGCCTGAAGGCATGGACGCTGCTCACCGCGCTCAACGAATTGAAAGGTTTCGAGGAACAGCTCGGCACGTCGCGGCCGCGCGGCCAGGCCTATTCACGCGATTTCCGCGGACCGAACTGGCTCGATCTGCGCAACGCCTCGCGCGACTATGCCGATCGAGATCCGGCCGTGCTGGTGGTCGGCGGCGGCCAGGCCGGGCTCGCGATCGCAGCGCGGCTGAAGCAACTGCAGGTCGACACGCTGATCGTCGATCGCGAAATGCGGATCGGCGACAATTGGCGCAAGCGCTATCATGCGCTGACCCTGCACAACCAGGTGCAGGTCAATCACCTCCCCTACATGCCGTTCCCGCCGAACTGGCCGACCTATATCCCCAAGGACAAGCTCGCCAACTGGTTCGAAGCCTATGTCGACGCCATGGAGCTGAACTTCTGGACCGCCACCGAATTCCAAGGCGGCTCCTACGACGTTGCGAGCGGACGCTGGACGGTCACCCTGCGCCGCGCCGACGGCAGCCAGCGGATCATGCATCCGCGTCACGTCGTCATGGCAACCGGCGTCAGCGGCATCGCCAATATTCCCGATATTGCGACCCTCGACAATTTCAAGGGAACGCTGCTGCATTCCAGCCGCTACGAGGACGGCGAGAACTGGGCCGGCAAGCGCGCGATCGTTATCGGCACCGGCAACAGCGGTCACGACATCGCGCAGGACCTACATTCCAGCGGCGCCGGGGTGACGCTGGTGCAACGCTCTCCGACGCTGGTCACAAATATCGAACCGTCGGCACAGCTTGCGTACGCGACCTACAATGAAGGCACGCTCGAGGACAACGACTTGATCGCGGCTTCGATGCCGACGCCGCTGGCGAAGAAGACGCATGTGATGCTGACGGAGCAGTCGAAGCAGCTCGACAAGGAGCTGCTCGAGGGCCTTGCCCGCGTCGGCTTCAAGCTCGATTTCGGCGAGGCCGGCACCGGTTGGCAGTTCAAATACCTCACTCGCGGCGGCGGCTATTACTTCAACGTCGGCTGCTCGAACCTGATCGTCGAGGGCGCGATCAAGCTCAGGCAGTTCGACGAGATCGAGAGCTTCGTCACCGGCGGTGCGCGGATGAAGGACGGCACCACCGTTGCGGCCGATCTCATCGTGCTCTCCACCGGCTACAAGCCGCAGGAATATCTGGTGCGAAAACTGTTTGGTGACGGCGTCGCCGACCGAGTCGGCCCGATCTGGGGCTTTGGCGACGGCGTTGAGCTTCGCAATATGTATGCGCGCACGCGGCAACCCGGCCTCTGGTTCATCGCCGGCAGCCTCGCGCAATGCCGCATCAACTCGAAATATCTCGCGCTCCAGATCAAGGCGATCGAGGAAGGGATTTTGGGGCGTGAGGTGAGCACGGCTTGAGCCCTTCGTCATTGCGAGCGCAGCGAAGCAATTCAGAATCTCTCCGCAGAGGCAGTCTGGATTGCTTCGCTGCGCTCGCGATGACAATGTGGCGACAATTGCGGGCCACCACGAACAGAAGGGATTACAGATGCCAGCCATTCTCGGCACCGGCGAGCATCGCTACCGCGTCGTCGACAATTTCGCGAAACTGCCCGCAGGCTGGCAGCTTACCGACGTCGCCTCCGTCGCGGTCGACAGCAAGGACCGCGTCTACGTCTTCAATCGCGGCGCCCACCCGATGGTGGTGCTCGATCGCGACGGAAATTTCCTGAAGAGCTTCGGCGAAGGGCTGTTCTCGCGCGCGCACGGCCTGCACATCGACGCCGACGACAATCTCTACTGCACCGATGACGGCGACCACACCGTGCGCAAATGCACCACCGACGGCAAGGTGCTGCTGACGATCGGCATTCCCGAGAAGCCTTCGCCATTCATGAGCGGCGAGCCGTTCCATCGATGCACCCACACCGCGCTGTCGCCGACAGGCGAGATCTACGTCTCCGACGGCTATGGCAATGCACGCGTGCACAAGTACACGCCGGACGGCACGCTGCTCAAGAGCTGGGGCGAGCCCGGCACCGATCCCGGCCAGTTCAACATCGTGCACAATATCGCGACCGATGCCGACGGCTGGGTCTACGTCGCCGACCGCGAAAACCATCGCGTCCAGGTGTTCGACGGCAACGGCAGATACGAGACGCAGTGGAACAATCTGCATCGGCCCTGCGCGCTGTGCTGTTGCGGTGGGGCCAAGAGCCCGACTTTCGTCATCGGCGAGCTCGGCCCGGGCCTTGCCATCAACCGCAATGTGCCCAATCTCGGCCCGCGGCTTTCGATCGTGGACGCCAAGGGCAATCGCATCGCACGCCTCGGCGGCGAGGACGGTCCGGGCGTTGCGAGCGGAAAATTCCTGGCACCCCACGGCATCGCGCTGGATTCAAAGGGCGATATCTATGTCGGCGAGGTCGGCGTCACCAACTGGGACACCAGCTTTCCCGACGAGGAGATGCCGGCCGCAGTGCGCGCAACGCGATGCTTGCAGAAGCTGGAGCGGGTACGGGAGTAGCTGCTGCAAACGGGCCACCACCCGCCGGTCGCGGCAGTTCCGCGCCAGCTGCGGACCTCCCCCAAATCGCGGCTTTTTGAGCGTCTGTGCCACCCCGGTGCCGCATTGCCTGCGCCTGAATAAGTCTCTCAACGGGCTTCACAATCCCGTCACGCTGCATGTAGTATGTCAGGACATGCTGCTTCGCAGCGTATATTGGAGGCCGGGAGCGTTACTTGAACGCACATGTCTCGCAAGGCAGTTGGCCGGTGTTGGTGCTGAATGCGGACTTCCGGCCGCTGAGTTACTACCCGCTGTCTCTTTGGTCGTGGCAGGACGCGATCAAGGCGGTGTTCCTCGATCGCGTCAACATCGTCGCGCATTACGATCAGGCTGTTCACAGCCCCACGCTGCAGATGCAGCTGCCGAGCGTCGTCTCGCTCAAATCCTTCGTCAAGCCCACCACCCATCCGGCCTTTACCCGGTTCAACGTCTTCCTGCGCGATCGTTTCGCCTGCCAATATTGCGGCTCGCCGGAAGACCTGACCTTCGATCACATCATCCCGCGCAGCAAAGGCGGCCAGACCACCTGGGAGAACGTCGTCGCGGCGTGCTCGCCCTGTAACTTGCGCAAGGGCAATCTCACGCCGGCGCAAGCCAAGATGTTTCCTCGCCAGAGCGCGTTTGCGCCGACCGTGCACCAGCTGCACCGCAACGGCCGCCTGTTTCCGCCGAATTATCTGCACGATAGCTGGCTGGATTATCTGTACTGGGATACGGAGCTGGATCCGTAGGGGCGGGGCATCACCCCTGGTCGCATTCCTCGCCGCTACATTGCGATAGAACGCCGCGCTCAGCTTGGGCAGCCCTGCCTGTCTCTCGAGGTCGACGCGGTAGAGGCCGAAGCGCTTGCCGTAGCCGAACATCCACTCGAAATTGTCCACCTTGGTTCGCGCGACATCCTTCCTGTAGCGATGATGATGCCCGTTGGCGCGGTCTCCGGTCGCCCTGCCCCGCAGCAAGTGCTTCAGGAATGGCGCCGCGACCTCGGCGGACATCGCTATCTCCGCGCCTGCTCTTCCATGTCGATCTGATAGGCGGAAATCCGGTCGATCTCGAACGCGACGCTTCGTGGCGATTCCGCATTGACGGGACTGACACCGGGAAAGAACTTTGACCCGATCGCGAGGTTGACGATCATGTACATGGGATCGTCGAAGCCGATCGGCACCTTGATGTCGGAGACCGGATTGCGGTCGATGAAATAGACCAGCCGATCCTCCTGCCACAGCACACCGTAATTGTGGAATGCGCTCGAGGCGTCGCCGACCGCGAAGTCGAAACCGCAGGACTGGATCTTCTGAGTCGACGGGATCCGCCAATGGGTCGTCATCACGAGATCGCCCGGCCGCTCGCCGCGGCCTTCCAGCACGTCGACCTCCGGCGGCCAGCCGCCGTCGTCCGCCAGCATCCAGAACGCCGGCCACACCGCATGGCCGACCGGCACCTTGGCGCGAATTTCGAAATAGCCGTGCTTCTGGGCGAACCTGCCTTGGGTCGTCAGGATGCCCGAGATGTACTCGTTGTCGAACAGCAGCGGTTTCAATTCCGGCGGCGTGCGGCTGGCGACGATCGACAGCACGCCGTCCTTCACCCTGAACGGATCGAGCCCGAGCGGCGCAGCCGCGCGCCCGGCATAACGCGGATCGACGTAGATCTGCTGTTCACCGTTGGCGCTGGTCTTCCGCTTGAAATCGGAGCCGTCGCCGCCCCAATAACGCGCCTCCGGCCAGGCCGCGCCGCCCGCATAATGCGGGACCCAGCGACCGTTCGACAGCGGATGCTCGTCGAAATCCTCGCTGAACGTCCGGCGCAGCGGCAGGAAGACGAGCGAGGACGAATTGACCGTTTCAAGCCTGCGGCACGCGATGGTGGACGGATCGGTCGTAACCTGCAGCGACATGCGCACCGGCGCGCCATCGAGCTCGTCCTGCGCGATGCCCGGCGCAGGCACGGCGCAAAGACCGATCGCGACCAGAGCGCCCCTCGTCCAACGCTCGATCATCATCGCACCTCGAAGAGACCAGGATCTCCGCTGAAGTTAGCTCACCCGTCTTCGCACCGGCAACGGCGGCATCCGACGCCGGCGGGCGATTTGAAAACCGCTTTTCTCTTTCCGCTCGGCCGGCCTCGGGGCGGGACGACCCTTACCCGCGCTGCAAGGCCAGCGTCACGCCACCGAGCGTGAGCGCCATCGCCGTCCACTCGCGCCAGCCCAGCGGCTCGCCGAGAATGATGGCGGCAGAGACCACGCCGATCACCGGAACGATCAGCATGCCGGTCGAGGCCGTGGTCGGCGGCAGGCGGCGCAGCGTCTCGAACCAGGTCACGTAGCAGATCCCCATCGGCACCAGCGTCATGTAGACGAAGCAGCCGAGCCCCAGCGGCGTGATCGCGGTGACGTCGGGATGCTCGAACAACATGCCGAGAACCAGCATCGCGCCGCAGCCAAGCCCGACCTGCCAGGCGACGACGACCAGCGGCGGCATCGGCAGCGGCTTGCGGTTGAGCACGTTGCCGAGCGCGAACAGGATGGCGCAGAGCAGCGCCAGCGTGATCCCGACCAGCTTGTCGACGCCGAACGAAAAGCCGTTGCCGCTGAGGAGCAGCGTGACGCCGGCAACGCCGAGGACGAGCCCGAAGACGTCCCGTAAGGCTGGCCGCGTGTGCAGCACCGGCCAGGCGAACAGCATCGCCCAGATCGGCATGGTGTAGGCGAGCAGGGCGCCCTCGCTCACCGTCACATATTTCATCGCGACCGTGCCGAGCCCCATCCAGGCGAAGACATTGGTGAAGGTTGCAAACAGCAGCCGCGGAATGGCCTCGCGCGGCACGGCGAACGATTCCTTCCGGCTCAGCACCAGCGTGCCGAGAATGACCGAGGCGCACACGCCCGCAAGCCCGCGCGCGAACAGCGGCGGCCATTGCTGGAGCAGCAGCTTCATCAGCGGCCAGTTCAGCGCCCAGCCGAACGCCGTCACGCAGAGGCAGAGGGAGCCGATCGTCCTGTCGCGTCGTGCCGAATCCATGGATAGCGCTTAGCAGGCAAGCGCGGCCGGCTCCACCTCGGCCGGCGCATGCGGGCCATCACGGCCCGGGAACCCGAAGCGCGCAGGCCCGTTCAGAGTCAGCGCCATGCGCGCGGCACCGAACACCGTCGTCGGCCGCAAGATGAAACAGGGGAGAGAAACCATGCCCACACCCGAGAGTGATCATGTCTACAAGATCCTGGATCTCGTCGGATCCTCCGAAAGCTCGATCGAGGACGCGATCAAGAACGCGATCAGCCGCGCGTCCAAGACCATCCGCGAAATGAAATGGTTCGAGGTGGTGCAGACGCGCGGCCACATCGAGAACGGCACTGTCCGCCACTATCAGGTGACGCTGCGCGTCGGCTTCACGCTGGAGGGATGAGGCGGCCTCGTCGCGGCGATCCGGCCTCACCCCGGATTGTCGCCTGCGTTCCGGCGAGATAAGACTCAGATCAAGGCCAGATGTGCGGCCGATCCGCGAGTGCCGTCGTGGCTGATGCAATCAAGCTCGTCCTCTTCGACATGGACAATGTTCTCTGCGCCTACGACAGGCCGACGCGCGTCGCCTATCTGGCGGAGCTTGCGGGAACGACGCGCGAAGCGGTCCATGCGGCGATCTGGGACAGCGGGTTCGAGGCGCTCGGCGATTGCGGAGCACTCGAAGCGGCCGATTATCTGCGAGGCTTTGGCGAACGCATCCGCTACCCGCTGTCACGCGAGGAGTGGGTGGAGGCCAGGCGCCGTTCGATGCAGCCGGATCGCGCGATGCTGGACATCGCCGGCCGCTTGCGAAACACCGTCGAGATCGCCGTCCTGACCAACAACACCACCCTGGTCGCCGACCATATCGACACGCTGCTGCCGGAGTTGCGCCCGCTGTTCGGCGCCCGGATCTACGCCTCTGCGCAATTCAAGACGGCCAAGCCGGACCCGCACTGCTATCGCCGCTGTCTCTCGGAGCTCGACACGAGGCCAGAAGCCGTCCTGTTCGTCGACGATCTCGCAGACAACGTTGCCGGCGCGCGCGAGGCGGGTCTGCGCGCGCATCAACACACGTCCGTCGAAAGCTTCAGGCAGGCGCTCTCGCAACACGGCCTGCTTGGCGAGTGAAGCCGCGTTGGCCGCGTCAGGCGAGATGACACGCCACGAAATGTCCGCCCGCGCCTTCCCTCAGCACCGGCGCGACTTCCGCGCAGCGCGGCTGCGCGATCGGGCAGCGGGTGTGGAAGTGACAGCCTGACGGCGGCTTCATCGGGCTCGGCACGTCGCCCTTGAGGCGGATCCGCTCCCGCTTGAGCTTGGGATTGGGCACCGGCACCGCCGACAGCAGCGCCCTGGTGTAGGGATGCTGCGGATTGCGATAGAGGTCGCTCGCTTTCGCCAGCTCGACGATGCGGCCGAGATACATCACCGCGACGCGGTCGGAGATGTGCTCGACCACCGAGAGGTCGTGCGCGACGAAGAGATAGGTGAGGTTCAGCTCGGCCTGGAGGTCTTCCAGCAGGTTGATGACCTGGGCCTGGATCGACACGTCGAGCGCCGAGACCGGCTCGTCGCAGACGATCAGCTTCGGCTCGACCGCGAGTGCCCGCGCGATCACGATGCGCTGGCGCTGACCGCCTGAGAATTCATGCGGATAGCGCCGCATGTGCTCGGCCTTGAGGCCGACCTTGACGAGCAGGCTGGCGACGCGGTCTTCCCGCTCCTTGGCCGAGGATCCGAGCTTGTGGATGATCAGCGCCTCGCCGAGGATTGCACCGACCGTCATGCGCGGATTGAGCGAGGCGAACGGATCCTGGAACACCAGCTGCATGTTCCGCCGCATCGCGCGCAAATCGTTGCCGCTGAGCTGACGCACGTCCTGGCCATCGAAAGTGACCTCGCCGTCGGTCGGCTCGATCAGGCGCAGCACGCAGCGTCCCGTCGTCGACTTGCCGCAGCCGGATTCGCCGACGAGACCGAGCGTCTCGCCGCGGTTGACCGAGAACGACACGCCGTCGACCGCATAGACGGTGCCGACCTGGCGCGACAGGAGGCCGCCGAGCACGGGGAAATGTTTCTTCAGGCCGCTGACGCGGAGCAAGGGCTCGCTCATGACGCGGCTCCCAGGTTCGGATCGCCGAGATGGCAGGCCATGCGATGGCCGGGCGCGATCTCGCGCAGCAGCGGCTCCTTCTCGGTGCAGACGTCCATGGCGAACTTGCAACGCGGCGCAAAGCGGCAGCCGACCGGCGGGTTGATCAGGATTGGCACCGAGCCGCCGATCGCCTCGAGCCGCGTCTTGTGCTCGCTGTCGAGGTCGATGCGCGGAATCGAGCGGATCAACCCCTGCGTATAGGGATGGCCCGGGTTGCTGAAGAGCTCGTCGACCGGCGCCTCCTCGACCACCTTGCCGGCATACATCACGACCACGCGTTGCGCGGTTTCAGCGACGACGCCCATGGCATGGGTGATCAGCATCACCGCCATGCCGAAGCGCTCCTTCATATCCTGGAGCAGATCGAGGATCTGCGCCTGGATGGTGACGTCGAGCGCGGTGGTGGGCTCGTCGGCGATGATCAGCTTCGGCTTGCAGGCGAGCGCCATCGCGATCATCACCCGCTGGCGCATGCCGCCGGAGAACTGGTGCGGATAATTGTGCACGCGGCCTTCGGCATTGGGAATCTGCACCAGCTTCAGCATCTCGATGGTGCGATCGAGCGCCTGCTTTCTGGTAACGTTCTCGTGGCGGCGCAGGCTCTCGGCGATTTGCTCGCCGATGGTGAGTACGGGGTTGAGCGAGGTCATCGGCTCCTGGAAGATGAAGCCGATCTCCTTGGCCCTGATCTCATCGAGCTGATTGCTCGTCAGCGGCACGAGATCGCGACCCTCGAACATGATCTGGCCCCCCGCGATACGCCCCGGCGGCATCGCGATCAGCTTCAGGATCGACATCGCGGTCACGGTCTTGCCGCAGCCGGATTCGCCGACGACGCAGAGCGTCTCGCCCCGGTTGATGGAGATGTCGACGCCGTCGACGGCCTGGAGGATGCCGTCATCGGTGGAGAAGTGGGTTTTCAGTCCCTTGATCTCGAGCAACGGCGCCATCAGATCACCCGTCGCGCATCGAGCGCGTCACGCAGGCCGTCGCCGATGAAGTTGATGGCGACCACCGCGATGAAGATCGCGCCGCCCGGGAACAGCGCCCAGTGCGGGCCGATGTCGAGAAAGTCCTTGGCGTCGTACAGTAGGCGGCCCCAGGTCGGCGTATCCGGCGGGAAGCCGAGGCCGAGGAAGGACAGCGTCGATTCCGCGATGATCGCGGCGGCAACGTCGATGGTGCCGGCGATGATCACCGGACCGAGTGCATTGGGCAGGATATGCCGCACCACCTGCCGCACCGGGCTCGCCCCGAGCGCCCGGGCGGCCTCGACGAATTCCTTCTCGCGGATCGACAGGAACTGCGCGCGCACGAGCCGAGCCACCGGCATCCAGCGCAACCCTCCGATCACGAGCACGATCAGGATGAAGATGCCGCCCTCGGGGCCGAACGCGGCCTTCAGGCCGTCGCGGAACAGATAGATCAACAGCAGCAGCAAAGGCAATTGCGGCAGCGACAGGAACAGGTCGGTGAGCCACATCAACGCGTGACCGAGCGCACCGCGCGACATGCCGGCGAGCGCGCCGATCAGAGTGCCGACGAAGACCGACACCAGCATGGCTGCAAGACCGACCGCGAGCGAGATACGCCCGCCATAGATCATGCGTGCGAGAATGTCCTGACCGAGATCGTCGGTGCCGAAGGGATGGGCGAGCGACGGCCCCTGGAGCCCGGCCACGATGTCGATGTCATCGATCTTGACGCGCCAGATGAAGGGCCCGACCAGGACGGCAAGAATGAGGACAAGGAGCAGGAAGGCGCTGACCACGGCGAGCTTGTGGCGGCTGTAGCGCCGCCACGTCTCGCGCCACGGCGAGTAGACGCGCCGCTCAGCGGAAGGAGATGCGAGGGTCAAGCCAGCCATAAAGGATGTCCGCAATGAGATTGAACAGCACGACCAGGCACGCGAACACGAAGGTGACGGCCATCACCACCGGCGTGTCGTTGGACAGGATCGAGGAGATCAGCAGCGAGCCGATGCCGGGGATGCGGAAGATCTGCTCGGTGACGATGGCGCCGCCGAACACCGCGGGGATCTGCAACGCGATCAGCGTCACGACCGGGATCATGGCGTTGCGCATCACATGCTTGACGATGACCTTGGCCTGGCCGAGGCCCTTGGCGCGCGCGGTGGTGATGTAGTCGAGCCGGATCACATCCAGCATTGCCGAGCGCACGAAACGCGTCATCGATGCCGCCTGGAACAGGCCGAGCACCGCCACGGGCATGATCGCCTGCCGAATCATCTCGAACACCCAGTGAATTCCGGTTGCCTTGACGTCGGTGGTGTAGACGAAGGGCAGCCAGTCCAGCGTGACCGAGAAGATCAGGATGAACAGGATGCCTGTGAAGAAGGTCGGCAGCGAGAAGCCGACGAAGGCGAGCGTGTTGGCGACCTGGTCGAACAGCGAATACGGCTTCGTCGCGGCATAGACGCCGACGGGAATCGCGATCAGAAGCGCCAGGATCTGCGCCGAGCCGATCACATAGAGCGTGGTCGGCAGGCGCTGGAGGATCAACTTGTCGACGTCCATCCGGCTGACAAAGGAGAAGCCCCAGTCGCCGTGCAGCATGGCGTTGAGCCAATGCACGTAGCGGAGGTAGATCGGATCGTCGAGGCCGAACTTGGCCCGAAGTGCGGCCTGCACTTCGGGCGGGACGTTCGGATTCGTCGCCAGCTCCGAGAACGGATCGCCGGGCGCGAGCGCCAGCACGAAGAACAGCACGGCCGAGATCCCGAGCAGGCTCGGAATCGCGATCAGCAGGCGACGCAGAACGTATTGACTCATGAGGGGAAGCCCCGGTCTAGCGCTGGGGGATCATTCCTCGCGGTACCAGTCGAACAGATTGTCGGTCTCGTTGGCCCAACCCGAAATCACCGGACGCAGATTGTTCGCGGCCGCCTCGACCTTGAGACGATGCATCACGGGGATGAACACCGTGTCTTCCCACATCAGGTCGTTGGCCTTGATGTAGAGCGCGGCGCGCTTGACCGGGTCCATCTCCGTATCGGCAGCGTTGATCGCAGCGTCATAGTCCTTGTTCACCCAGCGCGGGAAGTTGGTGCCCTGCCACTTGTTCTCCTTGGTCGCAACCGCGGTGGAGAGATAGCGGCGCATGTGCTGCGACGGGTCCGGCTGGCTCAGCGGGATCTGGAACATCTCGATGTCGGCGTAGAACTTCGGATAGGTATCGGGATTGGCGACGTCCGACGAGAAGAATACCGATGCCACTACCGATTTCAGCTCGACGTCGATGCCGGCCTTCTGACAGGCCTGCTTGACGATGGCCTGGGTTTTCTGGCGCGGCCCGTTGATCGCGGTCTGGTACAGCAGCTTCAGCTTCTTGCCGTCCTTCTCGCGGATGCCGTCGGCGCCGGGCTTCCAGCCGGCGTCATCGAGCATCTTGGCGGCCTTCTCGATGTTGAATTCCCAGTTGGTGTTCTTCGAGACGAACTTCTCGGGACCATTGAGGAAGTTCGCGGTGGTGCGGCCGGCGCGGCCGTAGATCGCCTTCTTGACGGAGTCGCGGTCGACCAGCAGGGACAGCGCCTTGCGCACGACGGGATCCGAGAAAAGCGGATGCTTGGTCTTCATCGACGAGCGCTCGCCGTCGACCTCGACGTTCGGATCGGTGAAGTTGAGCGCGATGAACTCGGTGTCGCCGCCGACCGCGTAGACGGTCTTGCCCTTGCCGCCCTTCTCCAGGCGCAGCAGCACGTCGTCCTCAACCTGGATGTTCCAGCCGAAGTCGTACTCGCCGGTCTGGATCACCGCACGCGCGGCCGAGACGGCGTCGCCGCCGCCCTTCATCTCGACCGAATCGAAATACGGACGGTTCTGCATGTGGTAGTCGGGATTGATCACGCCGCGGATGAGATCGCCCGGCTTGAACTCAACGAACTTGTACGGGCCGGTGCCGACCGGCGACAGATTGGTCGGGGCCTCGCGGGATTTCGAGCCGACGTAGTCGGCAAACAGATGCTTCGGTAGGATCTGGCCGGCGCCGGCACCGACGAAAGCATCCGCCCAGAACGGCGTCGGCTTGGGGAAGGTGATCTTGACGGTGAGATCGTCGATCTTTTCGACCGTGATGTCGCGATAGACACCGATGGTAATGGCCGCGGTCGCGGGATCCTTGGCATACTGCCAGGTGAACACAAGATCGTCGGCCGAGAACGGCTTGCCGTCGTGCCACTTCACGCCGGGTTTCAGCTTCCAGGTCACGGACTTGCCGTCGGCCGCGAGCAGGCCGTTCTGGATGGACGGAATCTCCGTCGCCAGCACCAGCTTCATGTTGCCGTCGGGATCCCAACAGGCGAGCGGTTCGTAGAACAGGCGCGAGCCGTCCTGATCCTTGGTGCCGGTGGCGAAATGCGGGTTGAGGAGGGTCGGGCCCTGCCACCACAGGAGCTTCAGCGCACCGCCGCCGCCACGCTTGGTCGGCTTGTAGGTCGAGGCGCCCTCGGCCATGGCGACGCCGCCCAGCGCGAGGATCTGATTGGCGAGGGGAGCGGTGAGACCGACGGCCGCCATGCGCTTGATGAAGGCGCGGCGATCCATTCGCCCGTCCTTCACATCACCGATCATCGAACGCAGTTCTTTATCCAGCATGGTTATCCCCCGTCTGGTTCCCATAGTGATGAGGACGGCCGAGAAAGCTGGCCGCCCAATTTGCTGGCAGTAGATGGCACACCGAATGGGGGGCCCGTCAACTGGGACCGTGTGTATGCAAACGGTCTTCTGGCTGTCTGTTGGGCAAAACTGCGCTGCTCAGCCCATCCGTTTGGCAATCCAGCATCAAAACATGCTGGATTGCACGCTGCACTGCGAAAAATTTGTTCGCAGGATCAGACGAAGTGTCGAGGCGTAATTCTACGCGACGGACATGTCGAGCGGCGGTTCAATGTGGTCCGGCAGCGGACAGACATACGGCGTCTTGGCTGTCCGCTTTTTCAGGTCGGCCTTGGCCGCCTTGATCAGTTCCGGATCTGTCAGCGCCTTGATGCCGAGACCGGCCATCGCCTTGGCGGCCTGCACCATGGCCTTGTGGGCGTGCGGGCTTTTGCCCTGCGCCACCACCTGCCAGGTGTGGAACGGCGTGCCGATCGCAACCGTGGGGGCGTGAACCTGCACGGTCGGCACCACCCAGCTGACGTCACCGACGTCGGTCGAGCCGACCAGCGGATTGCGCTTGGCATCGAGCGGCACCAGGAAGTCGGCCAGCGGCCGATCGGTCTGTTCCATGCCGATCGCGTAATAGACCGATGCGATATCCTTGTCGCTCAGCGTCGCACGGATCTGGCTGGCAAAGCCTTTGTCCGCGTCGTCGAAATGCGGCGGTCCGAGCTCTTCCATCACACGGTGCAGCGCCTGCTCCAGCGGCGCGTTCGGCAGGATGTTGGAGACCGCGGAGATGATCTTCATCTCGACCTTGGTCTCGGTCATCAGCGCCGCACCTTCTGCGATCTTGCTGACGCGCCCGACCAGTTCGTTCATGCCGGGAAGGTCACGGGCCCGGATCGAGTAGCGCACCCGCGCATGGGCCTGGACCACGTTGGGCGCGATGCCGCCTGTGTCGAGCAGCGCGTAATGCACCCGTGCATCGCTGGGCATGTGCTCGCGCATGTAGTTCACGCCGACATTCATCAATTCCACCGCATCGAGCGCGGAACGGCCGAGATGCGGCGAGGCCGCCGCATGCGAGGTGCGGCCGGTGAAGATGAAGTCCGCGCGCGTGTTGGCGAGCGACGGCGTCACCGCAACCTCCCAGAAACTGTGAGGATGCCAGGTGATGGCGATGTCGGCGTCCTCGAACGCGCCGGAACGCACCATGAAGGCCTTTGCCGCGCCGCCTTCTTCAGCCGGGCAGCCATAATAGCGCACACGGCCGGGCACCTTGTTTTCGCCCAGCCAGTCCTTCACCGCGGTCGCGGCCAGCAACGCCGCGGAACCGAGCAGGTTGTGACCACAGCCATGGCCGTGTCCGCCGGATTCGATCGGACGGGGCTCGGCAACGCCCGCTTCCTGGCTGAGGCCGGGCAGCGCGTCATATTCTCCCATGAAGGCGATGACAGGACCGCCCTCGCCCCACTCGCCCATGACTGCGGTCGGAATGCCGGCCACCTTCTCGGTGATGCGGAAGCCTTGGTGGCGCAGCTCGGCGAGGTGCTCGGCGGCGGAACGCGCCTCGGTGTAGCACACCTCGGGCATGCCCCAGACCTTGTCGCTGAGGTCGATGAAACGCCCCTTGATCGTGTCGATGCCACGCCAGATGTCGCTGCGGTTATCCATTGCTTCGATCCGTGATCTCTTGGTCAAACGAAGCGGCAATGGTTAGCAGTTTCATCGTACTGCGCCTAGCACCTCGCCGGACACCAGCCATGCGGCCGCATGCTGGATCGAGGATCGCCTGCCATTCGCGCGGGATGCCTCCGAGCCATTCGAAGATTTCACGCGGGGTTCTGCGAATAGTTGGGAACGAGGCTTTCAAGACGCCCTTCCTCAGCCTAAATTAGCCGTGCTTCGCGCGTCGCCCTGCAGCAATCTCGGAGCGATGCACTTAAGCCAGGAGAACTCCATGCCCGCCTTGACCGAATGGAGAGTGCCGCCGGCCAATCAGCCGCGTGCGAGCGACTACGGTTTCGATCTCGACCGCGCGCTGGCATCCGTCGTCGGTCTGCACGCCATCATCCCGCCGGACGCCTTCAGCGCCGAGACGCTGGGCACCGAACGCGCCGGCAACGGCGTCGTGATCGACCGCGGACTCGTGCTGACCATCGGCTATCTCATCACCGAGGCGGAATCGGTGTGGCTGCACCTCGGCGACGGGCGCGTGGTCGAAGGCCATGCGCTCGGGTTCGATTCCGAAACCGGCTTCGGCCTGGTGCAGGCCCTCGGCGACCTCGACGTCGAGCCGTTGCCGATCGGCAGCTCGGCGGAAACCGGAATCGGCGACCGCGTCGTGGTCGGCGGCGCTGGCGGTCGCACGCGCTCGGTGGCGAGCCAGATCGTGGCCAAGCAGGAGTTCGCCGGCTATTGGGAATATCTGCTGGACGAGGCCATCTTCACCTATCCCGCGCATCCGAACTGGGGCGGCACGGCACTGCTCAACGAGCGCGGCGAGCTGATCGGCATCGGCTCGCTCCAGCTGGAGCGCGAACGCGACGGCAAGGCCGAGCACGTCAACATGGTCGTGCCGATCGACATCTTGAAGCCGGTTCTGGACGATCTCCGCAAGTTCGGTCGCGTCAACAAGCCGGCGCGACCCTGGCTCGGGCTCTACTCGACCGAGATCGACAACCGCGTGGTCGTGATCGGGATCTCCCCGAACGGCCCTGCCGCGCGCGCCGAACTCAAGACCGACGATATCATCCTCGCCGTGAACGGCGACAAGGTCACGAGCCAGACCGCGTTCTACAAGAAGATGTGGGCGCTCGGCGCCGCCGGTGTCGACGTGCCGCTGACGGTCTACCACCAAGGTGTCACCTTCGATGTCACGGTGGCCTCGACCGATCGCTTCAAGCTCTTGAAGGCGCCGAAGCTGCATTGATCCGACGCTGAAGGAAGCTGCGATGAGCGAGGCCGTGATCGACGACATCGTGGCCGTGCTGCCGCCGCTGCTCAATGCGCTGGAGGCGCTCGGCTTCTTCCAACGCCATCTGCATCCGCCGGCGTTCGCTTCCGTGATGAACGCGATCGGCGCACCGGATGAAGCGCTGCAAGCGGCCCGCGCGGCTGTTGGAGCGTGGCCGGAGCAGTTCACGGGCCTCCGCGAGCGACTGGATCGCGCCTGCGACGAGACGCTTGCCGCCTTTGCCGGAATCCGCGAGGTCGAGCGCGGCAATGGCGATCTCGTCGCCGTCTTCCGTGCGCTGCGCCATGTGCCGCGCGCGCAGGAGGCGCTTTATTCGCTGTCGCTGCAGTTTCCTCCCGTCAGCAACTTCTTTCTCAACACCGCCAACCGCGACAATGCGGATCTGTTGTCGCGGCTCGAAGCCGGCGCGGGCGAGGATACCGGCATCTTCCACGACCACAACGAATCCGGCAGCCGCGGCGGCTTCTCGGTCTACGTGCCCGAGTATTATACGCCCGGGCGCGCCATGCCGCTGGTGATGGCACTGCATGGCGGCAGCGGCAACGGACGCGGCTTTCTGTGGAGCTGGCTGCGCGACGCCCGCAGCCTTGGCGCGATCCTGGTGGCGCCGACCGCGACTGGTCCGACCTGGGCGCTGATGGGCGACGATGCCGATACGCCCAATCTCATGCGCATCCTCGAGACCGTGCGCAGCCGCTGGAGCATCGACAGCTCGCGCATGCTGCTGACCGGCATGAGCGACGGCGGCACCTTCAGCTATGTCAGCGGTCTCGACGGCGCCTCGCCCTTCACCCATCTGGCGCCGGTCTCGGCAACCTTCCATCCGCTGATGGCGGAGATGGCCGACGCCGCGCGCCTGCAGGGTCTGCCGATCTTCATCACCCACGGCAAGCTCGACTGGATGTTTCCGGTACAGACCGCGCGCCAGACCCAGGCGGCGCTCGCGGCCGCCGGCGCCGATGTCACCTATCGCGAGATCGACGACCTCAGCCACACCTATCCGCGGGAAATCAATGCGGAGCTGGTGCAGTGGCTGAAGGCGGGATGAACAAGTCCACCTCATCCGTGCCACAGTGCCGCGGAACCTTCACTTCGGGCCGACGTTATCGGCCGTCATCGGAGGTTAGCCATGCGGACTTTTTTCGGAATGATCTTGGGCGCGCTGCTCCTTACCGGAGGAGTCTATGTCTATGACTCCATGCAGACATCGTCCGTTGCCAACGGCGAAGTCGCGGGCGTGAATCGCACGATCGTGAACTGGGACGTCGCGAAGGCCGATTGGGATGCCCTGCGCGATCGCGCGCACCGGGACTGGGTGCGAATCTCGCAGAAGTAACGCCCTACTGTCGAATATGAACGAGGCGCCGTCGCGGATCCGCGGCGGCGTCTTTGCGTTGGCCGCGATCGACGCTGCGCGTATCAGTTCATCTTGGCCTTGCGGGCATCGGCGATGACCTGCTCGAACTCGGCAATGCTGAGCACGCCCGGAACGCGATACTTGCCGACGATGAAGGCCGGGGTGCCACGGAAGCCGAAGGCTTCGGCCTGCTCGTTGTTGCGTTTGAGCAGGGCGTCGATGTCGCTGCCGCGGCCGGCGAGATCGCGCTTCAGGCGGTCCATGTCGACGCCGGCGGCAGAGAGCAGCTCGTTGATGCGCGGCTCGGTCAGGCGCGAGTTGACGCCCATCATGGCATCATGGGCCTGATGGTACTTGTCCTGGAATTTCGCCGCGAGCGCGGTGCGCGCCGCCGTGACCGAGACCGGCCCCAGAATCGGCCAATCCTTCATCACCAGCCGCACCTTGCCGTCGTCCTGGACGACCTGGCGCAGTTCGGGCTCGAGCTTGCGGCAATAAGGGCAATTGTAGTCGGACCATTCGACGATCGTGACGTTGCCGTCGGGATTGCCGGCGACGGGCGTATCAGGATCGCGCAACACCTTGGCTTCGGTCAGCACCTCGTCACTATCGGCGGCTGCCAGCGCCGAGGTGATCCCGCCAGCTGCGAGGGCGCCTGCCCCGATCAGCGTCAGCGCCGCGCGCCGCGTCGGCCTAAGGCCCTTAATCCCAAATCCAGCCATATCTCGTCCCGTTTCGGTCCCATCTCCCCGAATACGGTTCGGGACCGGGAATTGTTACGCGTCATATAGAGTGTCGCGGCGGCGATGTCATCGCACCAGCAGGGTGACCGCCAGGGGGACCAGGAACGAGGTCACCAAGGCGTTCAGGCTCATGGCGATGCCGGAGAACACGCCGGCAATCTCGTCGACCTGGAACGCACGCGCGGTGCCGATGCCATGCGCGGCCAGGCCAGCCGCAAATCCGCGCGCGCGGTAATCGGTGACGCCAGTGCGGTTCATCAACGGCGTCAAGATGATGGCGCCCATGATACCGGTGAGGATCACCGCCACCGCCGCCAGCGAGGGATCGGCGTGCAAGGATTCGGCGATGCCCATGGCGACGCCGGCGGTGACCGATTTCGGCGCCAGCGACAGCACCACGTCGCGCGGCAGGCCCGCGAGTTCGGCCAGCAGCACCACCGACACCACCGCCGTGATCGATCCCGCGAGCAGCGCCACCAGCATCGGCACGATGGACGACACGACGCGCCGGCGGTTCTCATAGAGCGGCACCGCGAGCGCGACGGTGGCAGGCCCCAGCAGGAAGTGCACGAACTGGGCGCCGGCGAAATAGCTCGTATAGGACGTGCCGGTCGCGAGCAGGAACGCGCCGATGATCCACATCGCGTGCAGCACGGGATTGGCGAGCGGATGGCGCCGGGTCGCGAGCGACACCGCATCCGTGGTCGCATAGACGAGCAACGTCACGGTCAGCCACAGCAGCGGCGACTGCGAGAGATAGACCCAAAGCGAAAACGGATTGTCGTTCATCGCGCGTCCTGCTGCTTCAACAGGCGGCTGACGAGGCGGAAGGTCAGCACCGTCGCCAGCAGCGTGACGACCACGGAGAGCGCGAGCACCAGGACGATGGCGATGCCGTGCGAGGCGAGCAGGTCGAGCTTCTGCACGACGCCGACGCCGGCCGGCACGAACAACAGCGACAGATGCGCCAGCAGGCCCTTGCTGGCGGTTTCCACGCCGTCGTTACGCAGCGGCCCGTGTGCAAGCACAGCGAAGCGATCGCGGGCGAGCAGCAGGATCAGGAGCAGCAGCAGGCCGAGCACCGGCCCCGGCAATGGCAGGCCGATGCCGCGCACGACGGCTTCGCCGATCAATTGGCACAGCAGGATGAGGCCGAGACTCGAAAGCATGACGAGCCCATCAAGGGATGCGTCGGCGGGCTTGTCAATCGGCGCTATGCACGGGATGTGCGCGGCTCGTGCGAAGCAGCAATGCTGGGCAGCATCGCCATCAACGTGCCGGTCATGGTGGCGATCAGCGTGGTGTTGCCCTCGTGCTCGGCAAACGCCCTGGCCTCGCAGAACGAGAGCGTGCGACCCGGCTTGACCACCTCCGCCTTGAAGACGAACCGTTCGCCCCGAGCCGGCGCGAGCAGCGTGGTCTTGAACTCGACGGTTAGGATGTCGGCCTCGCGCGGCATCAGGGTAAAGGCCGCAACACCGCAGGCGTTGTCGAGGCCTGCGGTGATGATGCCGGCGTGGACAAAGCCGTTCTGCTGGGTGAGAGCCGGCGCATGCAGCATCGCCAGCTCGGCCTCGCCCGGCGCAAGGCGAACGATCACGATGCCGAGCGTGTGCATCGCCGGCTGGCGCGCGAACATCGCGATCGACGCCGCGCGATAGCCCGGGTTCTTGGGCTCGAACGCAGCCATGGCTCAGGCCTCGGCGGCAGCGGCGAGATGGCGTAGAGCGATTTCGCGGATGGCAGCCGCGAACGGCGCCGATTTGCGCTGGCTCCGGTCCATGTGCACGCCGGTGATCTCGCAAGTTGCGGCGATCTCGCCGGTCTCGGCATTCGTCATGTCGTGCCGGAAGCGGATCGACTTGTCGCGGATTTCGAGCAGATGGCTGCGGATCTCGACGATGTCGCCGGCGAGCAGCTCGCGCCTGTAGGCGATGTTCTGCTGCACGGCGGCCATGCCGCGGCCGGAGGAGCGCAGATAGCTCGGCGTCAGGCCGAGGCGGGCGAACAGATTCCAGTTGGCTTCGTCGAATTTGCCGACATACCACATGATGTTCATGTGGCCGACATGGTCGCATTGCCACGGATAGACCGTGCCGCGATAGGTTGCCTCCTGCTCCATCGCCGTCTCCGCGCTCGATGTTTATCAATCTTGATACGGTAGCGTATCAGGCGCGCAACGCGTTATCAATACGGCACCGTATCAAGAATCGGAGAGGTCTCTTCCATGAGCGACGGCAAGGGCGATGTCTGGGTCGAGGCGGGCTTTACCGAACTCGCCCGCGCCGGGGTCGAGGGCGTCAGGGTCGAGGTGCTCGCCAAGAATCTCGGCGTTACCAAGGGCGGCTTCTACCGCCGCTTTGCCGACCGGGCCGCGCTGCTCGATGCCATGCTGCAACATTGGCGCGAGGGGCGGACCGCGTCGATCGCGCAGCAGACGCGCCTCGACGGTCAAGAGCCACGCGAACGGCTGAAGGCGGTGATCCAGCTCTATTCCGAGCGTCTCAATCCGGACGCGATGGCGATCGAGCTCGCGATCCGGCAATGGGCCCGCTCGGACGAGAACGCCGCGGCCGCTGTGGCGGCCGTCGACGAAGTGCGGCTCAAGCACGTCGCCGAACTCTATCGGGCCACCGGCCTTGCAGCCGACGAGGCCGAGGCGCAGGCCTTTCTGTTCTATTGCTTCATCTTCGGCCAGAGCCTGTTGTTCGTCGAGCGCGGTCCGCGCAAGCGGTCGCAGCTCGTGGCGAAATCGGCCGAGAAATTGCTCGACTAGGCGAAATGGCCGGAGCGTTGCTCCGGCCATCGTGTCGATTCGAAGCTCAGGCGGCGCCCTTCAGCTTCTTGTTGCATTCGCTGTAATAGCCGCCGCCCTTCTGGATCCACTTCAGGCCCCCGTTGCCGTTGGTGGTCTTGTTGGCGTTGTACTGGTCGACGCAGGTATGCAGGCGCCCCTTGCCCGGGGTCTCCTTGGCATATTTCGGATCGATCGCGTTCGGATAGATCGCGGGTCCGGCCGGCAAGGTCGGCGCGGCAGCCGGGGCCGCCTCCTTCTTGGCCTGCTTCGGCTCGGCGGGCGCGGCTGCGGTCGGTGCAGGAGCGGCCGGCGCGGCAGCAGCCGGCGTTGCATCCGCGCCGCACTGGGCCTTGCGGAAGTCATTCCACTTCATGGTACCGAGCGAGCCGTCCTTCTTGGCAGCTTGGTATTTGGCGCTGCACTCCTGCGACGTCAGAGCCTGCGCCGGCGCTGTCACCGCCAACGCAGCAAATCCCGACAACGCAATCGCGCAGATCATTTTCGATTGAATGGTCATCCTTAAGTCTCCTCCTTGGCCTTCCCCGAGGGAAGTGAAACAAGACTTGCTATCCTAGCGTGTCAGCCATTTGCGACAAGGAAGCGCTGGCTCCCCGCCGCCAAAATATAGTCGCGGCGCCGTTCAGATTATTCATGTCGCGTTCAGCAACGCGAGCCGAGGTTCGCAACCCTTCGCCATTCTCGCAAGATGAGTGCAGCACCATGACCCTCGCCTCTCGCCTCGCCGCCGTCGCCCTCGCCTCCCTGCTCGCCAGCGGCACCGCCTTCGCGCAGACCGCCGCGCCGGCGGCCAAGGTCGATACGGCTACCACCATCGACAAGAAGGCAATGAAGGAGCGTACGGCCGAGTCGATCGAGTGCTCCAAGCAGGCGGACGCCAAGGGGCTGAAGGGCAAGGAGCGCAAGAAATTCCGTCGCGAGTGCAAGAAGGAAGCGAGAGCCGGTACCGCCGCGCCGGCGGCCCCCGCCGCCCCTGCCGCCGACAAGAAATAATCCCTCGCGGGTCCTGCGCGCGTCAGCGGGAGGCACGCGCATTGCGGCATGACGAGCCTGCAATTGTGCGCCTCTCGCCGATTTGCGATAAGGCGGTGTGAAGCAAATCGCCGCCTCCTTGTCGTTCGAATGGCCGAGCCGTGCCAAGATCCTGAGCACGGTGGAGACGCTCGTCATCGGCACCGCCGGCGGCCTTGTGTTTCTCCTTGCCGGCCTTCCCGGCGGACTGATCTCCGGCTCGATGATCGCGGTCGGGATCGCCGCGATTGCCGGACGGCAGCTCGCGCTGCCGCCGCTCCTGACCCAGACCGTGCTGGTGCTGCTCGGCATTTCGCTGGGCTCGGTGGTCTCGCGCCACCTGCTGCAGCAGGTCGGTGCCTACCCCCTCACCATCGGGCTGCTTGCGCTCGCGACCTTCTGCTCGACCTTCGGCTCGAGCTATTACCTCCAGCGCTTCCATGGCTGGGACCGCACCTCGGCCTTCCTCGCCGGCAGCCCCGGCGCGCTGTCGCAGATCACGATTCTGGCGGTCGAGCGCGGCGCCGACCTGCCGGGCATCGCGGTGGTGCAGACCATGCGCGTCATCATCCTCACCGCGGCACTGCCGATGGTGCTCGCGTTTGCAGGCGTCGCCCCCTCTGCCGCGCCGTCGCTGACGACGACGATCGCCTCGCCGCTCGATCTCGTCGAGCTGGTCGCGGCGTCGCTCGCCATGGCGCTGGTCCTGCGCCTGATCAAGTTTCCGGCGAGCTGGATGTTCGGCGCCATGATCGCCTCGAGCGTGCTGCACGGCGCCGGCTGGGTCGAAGGCGGCCTGCCGGACTGGGTGCGCGGCGTGGCGCTGGTTGGGATCGGCGCGCTGATCGGCAGCCGATTCGCGCGGATGCGGCTCAAGACACTCGCCGGCCACATCAACGCGGCGCTGGGCTCGTTCACGGTCGCGATCGCCGTCTCGGCCATCTTCGTCGGCATCGTGGCGCTGACCACCCAGGTCAAGTTCTCCGACACCGTCGTCGCCTTCGCGCCCGGTGCGATGGATGCCATGCTCGCGCTGGCGCTGACCCTGCACATCGACCCGATCTTCGTCGGCGCCCATCATCTCTCGCGTTTCGTGTTCGTGACGATCGCGACGCCGGGCATCGTGCATCTGTTCGGACGCACGCAGGACGACGTGGACGATTGAGCTTCAGCGTTTCGCCGTGGCTGCAAATCCCCACGCGGCGATCGCGGCCATCAGCAGCGAGATCAGCACGTTGTAGCCGGCGAGCGAGAGGCCGAGGAAGCGCCACTGCACCTCGTCGCAACGCACCACCTTCACGGTGTCGAGCTTCGAGAAGAGATCGCCGGCATTGCCGAGGTTGACGACCGGACCGGTGCAATCGGTCGGCCCCTTCCACAATCCCCATTCGACGCCCGAGTGATAGGTGCCGAGACCGGCATTGGCGAGCGTCGCCAGCGCAAGGATCGCGAGCCCCGCCAGCAGCAGCGGCCGCGGCGCGCCGCTCCGCGCCGCAAGCGCCGTCAGCGCACCGAGCGGGATCGCAAGGTAATAGGCGTAGCGCTGCTCCAGGCAGAGCGGACAGGGCAGGATCTCCAGCACGAGCTGGAAGAACCAGGCGCCCGCGATGGTCGCCGTGGCAATCAGCGTGACAAGCAGCGATGCCGTCAACGCGGGGCCGCTGGCAGCCGGCTTGAACGCAGGTATTGCGGCACTCTGGGTCGTCACGGCAGCCTCTTTCCGGTCGGTTGCTCTCGTAAGCCTCTAGCCCCGGTCCATGCGGCTGTCGAGAACGGCCGGCATCACTTTGGCGCGGGTTGACCCCGCTTTGTCCATGGCTATAGTCCGCCGGCTTCGCGACGCTCGCCTCATAGGGCCGACCGAGGGCCCCTGTGGCGGAACTGGTAGACGCGCTCGACTCAAAATCGAGTTCCGCAAGGAGTGCTGGTTCGATTCCGGCCAGGGGCACCATTCCTGAACAGATTTACGAACCGCGGGCGTGGGTTGACCGTTCGGGCCGAGGGTGGCCCGGATGTTGTCGTTTGAGCCGATGATGCGGATGGTGGTGTCGGACACGACAATCGCATCGACGATAGCACTCAGATAGGCTTTCCGGGCGGCCACATCGCCCGACACGAGCTGTTCGCGCATTAAACGGATGAAGCGGTCGACGGCCACAGGATCGATCTCGATCGGGGCCGCGCTCGATTTCTTGGCGTAGTCGAGGGCCTCAAGAGCCCGGTCCCGGCTCGTCTTCAAGGCGGCCACCCGTTCCTTGAGGGTAGGATCCGTGCCGTCGATGGTGCCGGCCTCGATCGAGGCATAGAGACGGGAGAGGCGCTCTTCGGCGTCGGCAGCCTGACGGGCGAGATCGACCAGACGGCGGTCGGCGGAGGCCTGACGGTCATCGCGGCGGGCCTTCAGGGAGGTCAGGATGGCGGTGACCCGTTCGGGCTGCAGAAGTTGATCCAGTAGGGCCTCAACCACGAGCTTCTCGATGACGGGACGGGGAATCTTGCGGTTGCTGCAGGAGGCGCCGTCGGCGTGCTTATGCTGCCCCTTTTTGATGGACTGGATGCATTTGTAATAGCTGTAGATGACGCCGGTCCGCGAGGTGCCGGTGGCGGTCGTCAGGGCACAGGACTTGGCGCAGTCGCAACGGACAAGGCCGCCGAGTAAAGACGGCGCCGATGCGAGCCGCGGCCCGCGAGAC
>JAESGJ010000231.1_pt1 | contig 63027 bp, 54 predicted proteins | sample 9266241 | NCBI WGS metagenome assembly JAESGJ01 (sample SAMN14514841, study PRJNA621669) | algae metagenome | isolation source: Brasilonema octagenarum HA4186-MV1 and co-occurring heterotrophs from wet... | place: USA: Manoa Valley, Hawaii | collected 2009-07-20
CCGAGGGCGCGCGGGTGGCGCTCCTGTCGCTGGGCACGCGTCTGGCGGAAGCCCTGAAGGCGGCCGACCAGCTGGAGGAGGCCGGCATCGCCGTGACGGTTGCGGATGCGCGCTTCGCCAAGCCGCTCGACGAGGGCATGATCCTGGATCTGGCGGCGAGCCACGAGGTTCTGATCACGCTGGAGGAGGGCTCGCGCGGGGGCTTCGGGGCGATGGTTCTGCACCTGCTGTCGGAGCGGGGCGTGCTCGACGCGATGCGGGTCCGGGTGCGCACGATGACGCTGCCGGACGCCTATCAGGACCACGACACTCCCGACCGGATGTACGCCGAGGCCGGGCTCGACGCTGCCGCCATCGTCGCCAAGGTCAACGAGGTCCTGCCCGAGCGCCAGGACGGCCGCTCGCGCCTGCGCCTTGCCTGATCGGTCCTGTACCTGAGACGCGCGCGGGCCGGTCCGCCGGCCCCGCTTGTTCCCCGCGGCGTTCGATGACACAAGCGCCCGCACCGCGGTGCAGCACGATGGGCCGATTCGCCCGCACCGCGCTTTCGTGACGATACGAGCGTGATGGCAGAGGCGACCCAGACCGGCCCCTCCGAACCCGGCCCCGTGCTGATCACCGGCGCGAGCGGCTTCCTCGGCCCGGCCCTCGTCGATGTGTTCCGGGCGGCGGGCTTTCCCGTCCGCATCCTCGTGCGTGCCACGAGCCCGCGCCGGAACCTCACCTGGACCGACGTCGAGATCGCCGAGGGCGACATGCGCGATCCGGCCGCCGTGGCCCAGGCGATGCGGGGCCAGCGCTACCTCGTGCACGCCGCGGCCGACTATCGGCTCTGGGCGCCCGACAAGGAAGAGATCGTCCGGACGAACCGCGACGGCACCCGCGTGATGATGCGCGCGGCCCTCGATGCGGGCGTCGAGCGGGTGGTCTATACCTCGAGCGTCGCCACGATCCGCCCGCCGGCCGACGGGGTCACGCCCTCCGACGAGACCATGCCGCTGACGCCCGAGACCGCGATCGGCGCCTACAAGCGCAGCAAGGTCGTGGCCGAGCGCGTGGTCGAGGAGATGGTGGAGAACGACGGCCTGCCAGCCGTCATCGTGAACCCCTCGACCCCGATCGGCCCCCGCGACGTCAAGCCGACGCCGACGGGCCGGATCATCCAGGAGGCGGCGCTGGGCAAGATGCCGGCCTTCGTCGATACCGGCCTCAACCTCGCGCACGTGGACGACGTGGCGGCCGGCCACCTGCTGGCTCTCGCCAAGGGCCGCGTCGGCGAGCGCTACATCCTGGGCGGCGAGAACGTGCTGCTCTCGCAGATGCTCGCCGACATCGCCCAAATCGTCGGCCGCAAGCCCCCGACCGTGAACCTGCCGCGCGGCGTCGTTTACCCGATCGCCTTCGTCTCGGAACTCGCGGCGCGCATCACCGGTAGGCAGCCCTTCGCCACGATCGACGCCATCCGCATGTCGCGCTACCGGATGTTCTTCTCGGACGCCAAGGCGCGTTCGGAACTCGGCTACACCGCCCGGCCCTACCGTCAGGGATTGGAGGACGCGATCGGGTGGTTTCGGAGCGCGGGGTACCTGCGATGAGCGCCGCCCTCGACACCGCGACCGCGACCCGCTCCGGCAAGGGGCACCGCGACGAGAACTTCCCTGTCGCCTCGCACCTGATCCATCCGAAGAACCGCCCGGCGATCCTGGCCTTCTACAACTACGTGCGGGCGGGCGACGACATCGCCGACCACAAGGCGCTGGACGCCGGGCGCAAGGTTGCGATGCTCGACGCGCTGGCCGACGCCCTCACCGGCGCCGGCCCGGGCGACCCCGAGGCCGCGCCGCTGAAAGCGGAGCTCGCCGCGCGCGGGCTGCCGCCGCTGCACGCGCTCGAACTGCTCGACGCCTTCCGGATGGACGCGCGCAAGAACCGCTACGCGGACTGGGACGAGCTGATCCACTACTGCCGCTACTCGGCGATGCCGGTCGGCCGCTACGTCCTCGACGTGCACGGCGAGGATCCGGCCCGGGTCTACGCGGCCTCTGATGCAATCTGCGCCGCGCTGCAGGTGCTCAACCACCTGCAGGATTGCGGCAAGGATTTCCGCAACCTCGACCGGGTCTACGTCCCGGAGGAGACGCTGCGGAAGCACGGCGCCACCGTGGCGATGCTGGGGGCCGAGAAGGCCACGCCGCAGCTCCTCGCCGTGATCCGGGAGCTCGCGCAGCGCACGCTCGACCTCCTCGACGAGGGCCGGGCGCTGCCCGACCTCATCGACGACACCCGCCTCGCCATGGAGATCGCCGCGATCCACCGCCTCGCCGTGCTGCTGACGCGCGGCCTGCTCGCTCGCGACCCGCTCTCCGAGAAGGTCCACCACGGCAAGGCCGCCTTCGCGCTGACCGCGCTCGGCGCCGCCGCGGGCGCGCTGGCCCGCCGGCCGTTCCGCGGCCGGCGCACGCGCGCCGCGGCCTGAGAGACAGCTGAGATCATGACCGCCGCCGTCGATACCGCCCAGCCCGCTGCCGAGGCCCCTGCCCTGCCGGCCGCCGGCTCGTCCTTCTACACCGCCATGCGGCTCCTCCCGAAGGAGCGGCGCGAGGCGATGTACGCCGTCTACGCCTTCTGCCGCGCGGTGGACGACGTCGCCGACGACGGCGGTCCCGCCGAGGTGCGCGCGGCCGAGCTGGAGCGCTGGCGCGCCGACATCGACGCGCTCTACGCGGGCAGGCCGGCCGCTCGGGTGCGCGACCTCGTCGGCCCGGTGAAGCAGTACGACCTCAAGCGCGCGGATTTCCACGCCGTGATCGACGGCATGGCGATGGACGCCTTCACGGACATCGTGGCGCCCGACGCCGCCACACTCGACCTCTACTGCGACCGGGTCGCCAGCGCTGTCGGCCGCCTCTCGGTGCGCATCTTCGGCATGCCGGAGGAGGACGGGATCCGCCTCGCCTGGCATCAGGGCCGCGCGCTGCAGCTCACGAACATCCTGCGCGACATCGACGAGGACGCCGAGCGCGGCCGCCTCTACCTGCCCCGCGAGCCGCTCGCCGCGATCGGCCTCGACGACCCGACGCCCCAGGCCGCGATGGCCCATCCGCGCATCGGCGAGGTCTGTGCCGCGCTCGCCAAGGAGGCGGAGGGCCATTACCGCGCGACCTGGGAGATCATCCGCCGCAACCCGCGCCGGGCCACCAAGGCAGCGCGCCTGATGGCCGCCGCCTACCGGCTCTATCTCGTCGCGTTGCTGAAGCGGGGCTGGGCCGCCCCGCGCGCCCGCGTGAAGCCGGGGAAGCTCGCGCTGGTCGGCGTCGCGCTCCGGCACGGGATCGTCTGATGGGCACCGTCCACGTCGTCGGCTCCGGCCTCGCCGGGCTCTCCGCCGCCGTCGCGCTGGTCCAGCGCGGCCAGCGCGTCGTGCTGCACGAGGCCGCCAAGCAGGCGGGCGGGCGCTGCCGCTCGTACTACGATCCGGCCCTCGGGCTGACCATCGACAACGGCAACCATCTGCTTCTGTCCGGAAACGCCGACACGCTCGACTTCCTGCGCGTGGTCGGCGCCCCCGCCGACGCGCTCTCCGGCCCGGACGAGGCGGTGTTCGACTTCGCCGACCTGAAGTCCGGCGAGCGCTGGCAGCTGCGCCCGAATGCCGGCCGCCTGCCCTGGTGGGTGCTGAGCCCCGACCGGCGCGTGCCGGGCACGCGGGCCCGCGACTACCTCGCGCCGCTCGGCATCCTGATGGCCGCCGCCGGCCAGCGGGACGGCCAGGGCGGCACGATCGGCGCCCACATGCGCTGCGAGGGCCCGCTCTACGACCGGCTCTGGCACCCGGTGCTGCTGGCCGCCCTCAACACCGACCCGCGCGAGAGCGATGTCGGGCTCGCTGCGAAGATCCTGCGCGAGACTCTGGGCGCGGGCGGACAGGCCTGCCGGCCGCTCGTCGCGGTCGGCGGCCTCTCGGCGGCCCTGGTCGATCCGGCGATCCGCTATCTCGAGGCGCAGGGGAGCGAGATCCGCTTCGGCCGCCGCCTGCGCGCGCTCGGCCTCGGCCGCGGGCGCATCGAGCGCCTGGACTTCTCGGACGGCCCAAGCGTGCTCGGCCCGGACGATTCGGTCGTGCTCGCCCTGCCCCCGTGGGTCACGGCCGAGCTGCTGCCCGACCTGCCGACGCCGCGGGAATACCGCTCGATCGTCAACGCCCATTTCGCGCTCGCTCCGAAGCCCGGCAGCCCACTCTTCCTCGGCGTGGTGAACGGTTTGACCGAGTGGCTCTTCGCCTATCCGGACCGGTATTCGGTCACGATCAGCGGGGCCGACCGTCTCCTCGACGTGCCGCGCGAAGATCTCGCCCGCGAGATCTGGGGAGAGATCGCCCAGCTCGGTAATCTTGCGCGGGAACTGCCCAGCTGGCAGATCGTAAAGGAGAAGCGTGCCACCTTCGCAGCCACCCCCGCGGAGGCGGCCAGGCGCGCGCGGGCGGAGACGGCCTACGACAACCTCGTGCTGGCGGGCGACTGGACCGCGACGGGCCTGCCCTCGACCATCGAGGGCGCCATCCGCTCCGGGCGCACGGCGGCGCGGGCGCTTGCGTGCGGTGCAGCACGCACGCGCGGGGCGGCCTGAGGCAGAAGCCGAGGGCTACAGAATTCGGTGCGGGATTTGATTCCGCGCCCCGAAGCCGTTTGCGGTCCCGCCGCGTTACGGTCTCGGTTGGTCAGACACGCAGCGCGCCCGCGGCAGGCCCAGACGGCCGCGGGGGCGTCCGAGAGGCGAGGACGATGAGAGAGGCCGTGAGCAAGATCGAGGCGCTGCAGCGCCCGAAGACGCAGGGAATCACCCTCGATGCCGTCGAGCGGAGCATCGCGCAGGCGACGCGTGCGCTCACGGATCTCGCCCACGACGACGGCCATATCTGCTTCGAGCTCGAGGCCGACGCGACCATCCCGTCCGAGTACGTCCTCTATCACCAGTTCCGCGCCACGAATCCCCGCCCGGGCCTCGAGGCGAAGATCGGCAACTACCTGCGCCGCACGCAGGGGCCGCACGGCGGCTGGGCCCTCGTCCACGAGGGGCCCTTCGACATGAGTGCCAGCGTGAAGGCCTATTTCGCGCTGAAGATGATCGGCGACGACATCGAGGCGCCGCACATGCGCCGGGCCCGCGAGGCGATCCTCTCCCGCGGGGGGGCTGCCAACGCCAACGTCTTCACCCGCTTCCTGCTCGCCCTCTACGGCGAGGTGCCGTGGCGCGCCGTCCCGGCGATGCCCGTGGAGGTGATGTTCCTGCCGCGCTGGTTCCCGTTCCACCTCGACAAGGTGAGCTACTGGGCCCGCTGCGTGATGGTGCCGCTCTTCGTGCTCCAGGCCACGAAGCCGCGCGCCCGCAACCCGCGCGGCATCGGCGTGCAGGAGCTGTTCGTCACGCCGCCCGAATCGGTCCGCTCCTGGCCGGGCAGCCCCCACGCGACCTGGCCGTGGACGCCGATCTTCGGCTTCATCGACCGCATCCTGCAGAAGACCGAGAACCATTTCCCCAAGGGGCCGCGCAAGCGCGCCATGGAGAAGGCGCGCGCCTGGGTGAGCGAGCGCCTGAACGGCGAGGACGGGCTCGGCGCGATCTTCCCCGCGATGGTCAACTCGGTGCTGATGTACGAGGTGATGGGCTACGGCCCCGATCATCCGCAGGTCCGCATCGCCTGCGACGCCATCGAGAAGCTCGTCGTCGAGAAGCCGCACGAGGCCTACGTCCAGCCCTGCGTGTCGCCCGTCTGGGACACGGCGCTGGCGAGTCACGCGCTGCTGGAGGCCGGCGGCCCCGAGGCGGAGGCGCAGGCGCGTGCCGGCCTCGACTGGCTGAAGCCCCGCCAGATCCTCGACATCAAGGGCGACTGGGCCGCGGCCAAGCCCGACGTCCGCCCCGGCGGCTGGGCCTTCCAGTACGGCAACGCGCACTATCCCGATCTCGACGACACGGCGGTCGTCGTGATGTCGATGGACCGGGCCATGCGCCAGCACGGGCTCGTCGCCGGAATGCCCGACTACAAGGCCTCGATCGCCCGCGCCCGCGAGTGGGTCGAAGGGCTGCAGTCGAAGGACGGCGGTTGGGCGGCCTTCGACGCCGACAACAACCACATGTACCTCAACCACATCCCGTTCTCGGACCACGGCGCGCTGCTCGACCCGCCGACCGCGGACGTGACGGCCCGCGTCGTCTCGATGCTCTCGCAGCTCGGCGAGACCCGCGAGAGCTCCAAGGCCCTCGACCGCGGCGTGACCTACCTCCTGAACGATCAGGAAGCGGACGGATCCTGGTATGGCCGCTGGGGCATGAACTTCATCTACGGCACGTGGTCGGTGCTCTGCGCCCTGAACGCGGCCGGTGTCGATCCGCAGAGCGCCGAGATCCGCAAGGCGGTCGCTTGGCTCATCCGCATCCAGAACCCGGATGGCGGCTGGGGCGAGGACGCCTCGAGCTACAAGATCGACCCGGCCTTCGAGCCAGGCTCGTCCACCGCCTCCCAGACCGCCTGGGCCCTGCTCGCCCTGATGGCGGCGGGCGCGTGCGAGGATCCGGCGGTCGCGCGCGGCATCAACTTCCTGACGCGGACGCAAGGGTCGGACGGCTTCTGGAACGAGGAGCGCTACACGGCGACCGGGTTCCCGCGGGTGTTCTACCTGCGCTACCACGGCTACCCGAAGTTCTTTCCGCTCTGGGCCATGGCCCGCTACCGCAACCTGAAGCGCGGCAACTCGCGGCAGGTGCAGTTCGGCATGTGAGGAGCAGGCGACCGGAGGCGCACGCCTTGGCCAACCTCCCCGTCCTGACGGTCAGCGGCCTGGCCAAGGAGATCCGTCTGGCCGCCGGCCCCGGCGTCGAGGCGGTCGGCGCGGGCGGCGACCCCGAGCGCCTGACACGGCTCCTCGACGCCCGGACCGTGCCGGCCTGCCGCGCCGTCGTCAGCTTCGGGATCGCAGGTGGCCTCGACCCGGCCCTGAGGCCGGGCGATGTCGTGGTCGCGACCGGAATCGTCTCGCTGGCGGGACGGTTCGCGTGTGATCCCGTCCTGGTTGCCGCCCTCGCCCGCTCCCTCGCGGGCTCCGGCACGCGCCTCGTCCAGGCGGATCTCGCGGGCGCCGACGCGGCGGTGCTGAGCGTCGCGGAGAAGGCCGACCTGCACAGGGCGAGCGCCGCCGCCGCCGTGGACATGGAATCGCACGTCGCCGCCGCCTTCGCGCGTCGCCACGGCCTGCCCTTCGCGGCGCTACGCGTCGTGTGCGACCCGGCCGAGCGGGCCCTGCCCGCCTTCGCGGCCGCTGCCCTGACACCGGAGGGCGATCCCGACATCCGCGCCGTGCTCGGCGCCCTGCTGCGCGGGAAGGCCCGGGTCGGAGACCTGATCCGGCTGGGGCGCGACTCCTCTGCCGCCTTCGCCGCGCTGGCCCGCTGCCGCCGGGCGCTCGGGCCGGGGCTCGGGCTGCCGAGCGGCGCCTGATCCGGCTTTTCCGGACACAGGACTCCGCGCCCCGAGCACCCGCGCAGGGCCGCCAGCGCTTCAGGATCCCGCCTCTGCAAGGCATGAAAAAACCCGCGACCGGTGCCGGCCGCGGGTTTCGTCCGTTCGGCGATGCGCGCCGCTCAGGCGGCGCTGCGCTTGCGGGCTTCCTGCTTCGTGTCGACGCCGGAGGCTTTGATCTCGGAGAGCTTCTGGGCGACGTTGCGCGAGAACACGAACTCGGCCGGGCGCTGGTTCTCGAGGCTGACCTCGGGGGCCATCTCGCCCTCGGTCCGGATGCCGCGGATCGCGTGCAACACCGGCTTCCAGGGCTTGCGCACCGAATCGACGACCGAGGAGGCCTCGTAGCCCGAGTGGACCATGCAATCGGCGCACTTCTCATAGTTGCCGGTGCCGTAGGCGTCCCAGTCGGTCTCCTCCATCAGCTCCTTGAAGGTGGCCGCGTAGCCCTCGCCAAGCAGGTAGCAGGGCTTCTGCCAGCCGAACACGGTGCGGGTCGGGTTGCCCCACGGCGTGCAGTGGTAGGTCTGGTTGCCGGCCAGGAAGTCGAGGAACAGGCCCGACTGCTGGAAGGTCCACTTCTCGCGGCCCTTCTCCTTGCCGTGCCGGAACACGCCGCGGAACAGGTCCTTCGTGGCCTTGCGGTTGAGGAAGTGCTGCTGGTCGGGCGCGCGCTCGTAGGCGTAGCCCGGCGAGACCGTAATGCCGTCGATGCCCATGCGGGTCACCGAGTCGAAGAAGTCGGCGATCTTGTCGGCCGACGAATTGTTGAAGAAGGTGCAGTTGATGGTGACGCGGAAGCCCATCTCCTTGGCCTTCGCGATCGCCGCCACGGCCTTGTCGTAGACGCCGCGCTGGCAGACCGACTGGTCGTGCATCTCCTTGTCGCCATCGAGATGGATCGACCAGGTGAAGTACGGGCTCGGCTTGTACTCCTTGATCTTCTTCTCGAGGAGCAGCGCGTTCGTGCAGACGATGGCGAATTTCTTCTGGGCGATGATGCCCTCGACGATCTTCGGCAGATCCTTGTGGAGGAGCGGCTCACCGCCGGCGATCACCACCACGGGGGCGCCGCACTCGCGCACCGATTCCAGCGCCTCCTCGACGGGCAGGCGCTTGTTCAGGATCTCGTCCGGGTAATCGATCTTGCCGCAGCCCGCGCAGGCGAGGTTGCAGCGGAACAGGGGCTCCATCATCATCACCAGCGGGTAGCGCTTGCGGCCCGTGAGGTGCTGCTTGAGGATGTAGCCGCCGATCTTCGCGACGTACCGGAGGGGGATTCCCAAGATGCGGCTCCTGTGTCGTTGGCCCCGGGGTCGGGGGCTCTTTAACGCGAAAAATTCCTCAGTTCCAGCGATCTAGCCTGGAACCGGTCTCAAAGAGACCCTTCGGCCGCCCCGGGCCGCGATGTTTTCGAGGTTGAAGCAAAGCGGCCACAGATGCCGGCACTCCGGCCCCGCACCGCGGAGATCCCCGCCTCGGCGCTCCGCCCCGACTGAACCGGGGATTGCGTCGGGATTAGGACGAGGGTGCGCTCGTGAACCCGGCTTCCGCGCAGTGCCGTGCGCTATCGCACGGATGACCGCGACGAGGCAAACCCGCGCCCGACTGGTTTGCATTCGGGGCTGGGGCCGATTACTGAGCCTGCGATCGTGGCGCAGGCTCGCTCCGTCCGCAAGCCGGCCGAAGCGCCGCGCTCCGGATCCGGTCGCGTCGCAGGGTCGCCCGCGATGTCCGGGAACATCGGGCGCGGTTCAGGCGTCTCGAACCGTAGCAGTTGATAGCCTGGCGGGCGGTGACGCGCCGTGCCGGGCTGCCCGTCATGTGGAGGGACGTGCCCGCGCGAGCGGTGCGGTGCAGGTCCCAGGCAGGTAGGATACTCGTGATCGAACGTCTCGTCGCGTCCTCCGTCCGGCACCGCTGGGTCGTCCTCGCGCTGATCGCGGTCCTGACCGCGGCAAGTGCCGGACTGGCCGCCCACCTGTTCCGGATCAACACGGATGTCGAGCGGCTGATCGATCCGAAGGAGCCCTGGCGCCAGGACGAGATCGCCTACGAGAAGGCGTTCCCGCAGCGGACCAACACGGTGGTCGCCGTCATCGACGGGCAGACCCCCGAGCAGGCCGAGCAGGCCGCGACGGCTCTGGTCCAGGCGCTCGCCGTCCACAAGAACCTCATCGAGACCGTGTACCGGCCGGACGGCGGCCCCTTCTACGACAAGAACGGCTTCCTGCTGATGTCGCAGCAGGAACTGGAGAAGACGACCGAGCAGCTGGTGCAGCAGCAGGGCCTGCTCGGGCCGCTCGCAGCCGACCCGTCCCTGCGCGGCGTGATGCGCGTCCTCACCCTCGGCGCCCGCGGCGTGAAGAGCGGCGACGCCAAGCTGGAGGATCTCGAGAAGCCCATGGGGCAGATCGATGCGACGCTCCAGCGGGTGCTGAAGGGCGAGCCCGCCCGCCTCTCCTGGCAGATGCTGCTCTCGGGCGGGGAGACGCGGACCACGGACCTGCGCAAGTTCGTGATGATCCAGCCGGTGCTGGACTTCAACGCGCTGCAGCCCGGCTACCACGCGACCAAGCTGATCCGGAACGTCGCCAAGGATCTGAAGATCGCGCCCGAGTACGGCCTGACCATGCGGCTGACCGGCCCGGTGGCGGTCGCCGACGACGAGTTCGCGACGCTCTCCGACGACGCCTTCCTGAACAACGCTGTCACGGTCGGTGCGATCGTGCTGTTCCTCTGGCTGGCGCTGCGCTCGGCGCCGCTCGTGGTCGCGGTGATCATCACGACCTTCGCGGGCCTCATCGTCACCGCCGCGCTCGGCCTCCTGATGGTCGGCGAGCTGAACCCGATCTCGGTGGCCTTCGCGGCGCTCTTCGTCGGGCTGGGCATCGACTTCGGCATCCAGTTCGCGGTGCGCTATCGGGCCGACCGCTACGAGCAGCCGACGCTGGAGGCCGCCATCCGCGCCGCAACGCGCGGGGTCGGCTGGTCCCTGACGCTGGCGGCCGTCTCGCTGATCGCCGGCTTCTTCGCCTTCCTGCCCACCGCCTTCCGGGGCGTGTCGGAGCTCGGCCTGATCGCCGGCGCCGGCATGGTCGTGGCCTATCTGTTCGCGCTGACGCTGCTGCCCGCGCTGATCGCGGTGTTCAAGCCGCGCGGCGAGAAGGAGGCCGTCGAGACGACGTGGCTCGCCGGCGTCGACCCGTGGATCATCGCGCACCGCAAGGGCATCCTGATCGCGGTCGGCCTGATCACGCTCGCGGGCACGCCGCTGCTGTGGAAGCTGCCCTTCGACTCGAACCCGATGCACCTGCGCAGCCCGAAGGTCGAGTCGATCGCCACCTACCTCGACCTGATCAAGGACCCGGCCACCAGCCCCAACGTGATCGACGTGCTGGCGCCGAGCGTCGATGCCGTGCCGGAGCTGACCAAGAAGCTCACCGCCCTGTCCGCCGTGTCGAGCGCCAACAGCATCGACACCTTCGTGCCGCGCGACCAGGACAAGAAGCTCGCCACGATCGCCGAGACGGCCGAGTTGCTGGATCCGGTGCTGAACCCGGCCCGCCGCCCGCCGCCGCCGACCGATGCCGACAACGTGAAGGCGCTGAAGGACGCGGCCGCCGCGCTCAACGGCATCGCCAACGACAGCCCCGGCGGCAAGGCGGCCGGACAGCTCGCGGGCACGCTCGACAAGGTCGCGGCGGCGCCGGTCGCGACGCGTGAGGCCGCTTCGGTCGCCCTCACGGCGAACCTGAACCCGCTGCTGACGCGGCTGCGCAGCCTGATCCACCCCGAGAAGGTCACGCTCGACAACCTGCCGCCCCAGCTCAAGGCCGAGTGGGTGGCCGCCGACGGGCGCGCCCGCATCGAGCTGCACCCGAAGGGCAACTCGAACGACGACGAGGTGCTGCGCAACTTCGCCAACGAGGTGCGCACCGTGGCACCGCACGCCACCGGCGCGCCGGTCGCCACGACCGCGTCGAGCTACACGATCCTCGGCGCCTTCGTTCAGGCGGGCGTCACAGCCTTCGTGCTGATCTTCATCATCCTCTCGGTCGCCCTGCGCAAACCCTGGGACGTGGCGATGACGCTCGGCCCGCTGGTTCTCGCAACCCTGTGGACCCTGATGGCGCTCTACGTCGTCGGCATGCCGTTGAACTTCGCCAACATCATCGCTCTGCCGCTGATGCTCGCGGTGGGCGTCGCCTTCCACATCTACTACGTGATCGCATGGCGGGCGGGTGTCACCGACATGCTGGCCTCGAGCCTGACGCGCGCGATCTTCTTCTCCGCGCTCACCACCGGCACGGCCTTCGGCTCCCTCGTGCTGTCGAGCCATCCGGGCACGGCGAGCATGGGCAAGCTTCTGGCGCTGTCCCTGTTCTTCACCCTGGTGGCGGCCTTCTTCGTGGTGCCGGCCTTCCTGGGGCCGCCCCCGGTGCAGCCCGACGCGGACCGTCCCGAGGGTGACGCCGCCGGCAAGGACCCGTTGATCGCGCGCAAGGCCGAGGCCGTGTCGGCGAAGTAGGCGGCGCCGTCCGGGGCTCGGCGAGGGCCGGAGATCCTCCGCCCCCCTGCGCGGGGACCGGGGGATCCGCCATCGGACGGCATCACCCGTCGGCCGTATCAGCCATCGGCACGGCGGTGCAGGCGGATGACGGATTCGGCCACCGCCGCCTCGGAGACGGACGCCGCAAGCCGCGTCATGGCATCCCGAGCCGCATCCCACGGGTCGGAGCCGAAGGCCGACCGGACACGCTCCAGGGCGTCACGGATTCCCGGCAGGGACGGATCATCGATGTAGAAGGGGTAATCCGCACCCAGGGCCGCGACCGCTTCGGGGTTGCGATCGACGACGACGACCGCGCCGCAGCGTGCCGCGATGATGCCCTTCGTGAACGGCTTGAACCCGTCGAAGCCTTGCCAGCTGCGCGCGGCGTAGTGGCAGGCGTAGCGCGGGACCTCCTGCATCCATCCTGTCTCGGCCGGATCGTCGGCCTTGTGGAACGTGCACAGGCCGGCCGCAACGAGGTCTTCCATGAAAGGCGCGTTGTAGAGCGCGCCGAAATACCCGGTCCCGAACTGCCTCGGCGGTTCGCCCGGGGCCGGCAGCCTCAGGTCGGCATGGTGCGGAACGTAGACCGTCGGGTGGCTGGGAAAATGCTCGCGGAAGAACGTTTCCTGCATCCGCGAGCTGGCGATCAGGAGGTCCGCGTCGATGCGGGCTCCCGGCGCGATCTTCAAGTCGACGGGGTCGATGGCGACGACGTTCCCGTTCCGGCGCAGCTGGCCGAGGGCCGCCGCACCGTTCTCCATCAGGTAGCTTTTGTTGACCACCAGCAGGCTGTCCCGGACCCGCTCGGGCCGATCCGTGACGCCGAGGTCGTCCGCGTCGAGAAGCCCGGACCGCGCCACGATGGCGCAGAGCTGGTCGCAGCGCAGATAGGCCGAACCGAGCCGCCCGAGGCGGAGCCCTTTGACGAAGACCAGCTTTCTCGACATGCGCCACGCTCTAGGCCCGGATCTCCCGAGCGTTAGCCCCTGTCGAACCGTCCGATCAACGGCCACGCGTCGCGCGAAGATCGGGCACGGTTGGCGACCCGTGCTGCCGGCCCTAGAAATCCGAGAAGCCGCCGAGCACCGCGCCGACGCGTTCCACGGCGGCGCGGGCGCGCGGATCGACCAGCGCGTCGCGCTCGGCTGCGTAGGCGTAGCCGGGCGCCTCACCGGCGAAGCCGCCGGCCGTCGCCGGGTGCGTGTAGAGCTCCGTCAGTCCGTCCGGCAGGGCGTCGAGGAGTGCCGCCACCCGGTGCGGCCTCATCGCACCCGACCAGGCAAGGCCGAGCGTCCGGTCGGGGACGAGGAGGCTCGCCTGCCGGGCCCGCACCGCCAGGAGCGCCGCCCAGGGTGCGGTGTCGAGCGCTGCCCGCGGCCGGAAGCCGGGCTCGGCCCGGCGCAGGACCTCGCGCGGCTCACGCGGGACCCGAATTGCCCGCATCCCATAGTCCCGCCCGATCCGCAGCACGAGACCGGCGATCAACGGGTGGATGTGGAAGTGCTTATGGGCGTTGACGTGGTCGAGCGGCAGGCCCGTCGCGCGGTAGGCTTCGAACTGTGCCCGGATCTCGGCCGCGAGCTGGCGACGGGCGGCGGGTCTCAGCGCGAGGTCGAGGCCGAGGCGCTCCATGTCGCGGCGCATCAGCCCCTCGTCGTCCGTGAGGTCGGGCAGTTCGGAAGCCGGCAGCGTCGGCCAAGCCTCGACCAGGACGAGGTGCAGCCCGACCCGCAGCGAGGGAAGGCGCCGCGCCCGCGCGACCGCGTCGGCGGCACCGGGCGCGGAGACCATCAGGCTCGCGGCCGTGAGGATGCCGTCGCGATGGGCCTGCTCGACGGCCTCGTTGACTTCGAGGCTCAGGCCGAAATCGTCGGCGGTGACGACCAGTCGCTTCACGGGCACTCTCGCGTCACGGGTGTCGAGAGGGCGAGCCCTCTCGCGGGGTCCAGGGCGGAGCCCTGGAAACGGGAAAGGCCGGGCTCGCGCCCGGCCTCTCTCGATTCGATCGGACGACCTGCCTCAGGCGGCGGCCTTCCGCTCCCGGAGGAAGTGCCAGAACTCGACGCCCTCGCGGAGCCGCCGCTTCATCATGTCGGGCGAGCGGACCATCTCGCTGACGATGGAGGCGATCTTCGGCGCCCGGAAGTAGAACTTCTTGTAGAACTCCTCAACCGCCGAGAAGATCTCGGTATGCGAGAGGTGGGGGTAGTGCAGCGGCGCGATCTGCACGCCGTTCTCGTCGACGAGCTCGGCGTTCTCCACGTCGAGCCAGCCGTTCTCGACCGCCTGCTTGTAGAGGAAGGTGCCCGGATAGGGCGCGGCCAGCGAGACCTGGATGGTGTGCGGGTTGATGCGCTTGGCGAAGGCGATCGTCTCCTGGATCGTCTCCTTGGTCTCGCCCGGCAGGCCGACGATGAAGGTGCCGTGGATGGCGATGCCGAGGTCGTGGCAATCCTTGGTGAACCGCTCCGCCACCTCGACGCGCATGCCCTTCTTGATGTTGTTCAGGATCTTCTGGTTGCCGGACTCGTAGCCGACAAGCAGCAGGCGCAGACCGTTGTCCTTGAGCACCTTCAGGGTCTCGCGCGGCACGTTCGCCTTCGCGTTGCACGACCACGTGACGCCGAGCTTGCCGAGCTCGCGGGCGATCTCCTCGGCGCGGGGCAGGTTATCCGTGAAGGTGTCATCGTCGAAGAAGAACTCCTTGGTCTGGGGGAACTCCTTCAGGCAGTACTTGATCTCCTCGATCACGTGCGCGACCGAGCGGGTGCGGTAGGTGTGGCCGCCGACCGTCTGCGGCCAGAGGCAGAACGTGCAGCGGCTCTTGCAGCCCCGGCCGGAATAGAACGAGATGTAGGGGTGCTTCAGATACCCGATGAAGTACTTCTCCATCTCGAGGTCGCGCTTGTAGACGGAGGTCACGAACGGCAGCTGGTCCATGTCCGTCATGATCTCGCGATCCTCGTTGTGGATCACGACACCGTCGGCGTTGCGGTAGGACAGGCCCTTGATCTCGGCCATCGGCACGCCGTCGGCGACTTCCTTGACGGTGAAGTCGAACTCGTTGCGGGCGCAGAAATCGACCACCGGGGCCTGTTCCATGGCGCCGGCGGCGTCCACCGCCACCTTGGCGCCGATCAGGCCGGCGATCAGCCGCGGGTTGGCCGCCTTCAGGGCCTCGATGGTCTTCACGTCCGACTTGAAGGACGGGACCGAGGTGTGCAGCACCACGAGGTCGAAGTCGTTGGCCTGGGCCACGATCTCGTCGAGCTTGATGTTGTGCGGCGGCGCGTCGATCAGCTTGGAGTTCGGCACCAGGGCGGCCGGCTGGGCCAGCCAGGTCGGGTACCAGAACGACTTGATCTCGCGCTTGGCCTGGTAGCGGGAGCCGGCGCCGCCGTCGAACCCGTCGAAGGTGGGGGCCTGGAGAAAGAGCGTGCGCATGGGGTTCAAGGCCTCAGTGCAGTGCCGGATGACGAGAATTCGAGGATCGGCGTGAAGATCAGGCGGTCGGCGCCTCAGCATCCTTGCTGAGTTGCGCTTCCGGGATCAGCGTGCCGTCCGCAACCACCCGATAATCGTGACCTTTCCATGTCACCGCCCCCGAGACGAAGCCCCAGGAGAAGTTCATGAAGGAGAGGATGTCGCGGATCGGCAACAGCCAGTAGGGGTGGGGCTGGAGGCCGAAGGCCCGCTCCAGGCGGATGCAGAGCAGGACGCGGCAGGCGAGCGCGAGCGCCGCCACCGCGAGCGCCCCGGAGCCCGCGCCCGGGAGCAGCGCGCCGATGAGAGCCAGCGGGAAGGCGTGCGTGACGACGGAGCCGGCGTAGCCCGCAGGATCGACGTTGCGGATGGTGCGATTCCAGCGCAGCTCATGCCGCCAGAGACCGGGGATCTCGGTATCGACGCAAGTGTGCCCGATCGAGAAGTTCGGGATCGCGATCCGCCCGCCGAGGCCGCGCAGCGCCTCGCCCAGCTCATAATCGTCGGCGAGGTCGTTCCGGATGCGCTGGAAGCCGCCGATTCGGCTGAGCGATTCGGCCGTGAAGGCGATGGTCGAGCCGAAGCAGGGCTTGGCGAGGCCGAGGCCGGTGCCCATCAGGACGTTGGGCAGGAACTGCACGTCGATGGCGAGCGCGGACAGGTGGGCGTAGACCCCGCGGTTGGCCGGGACGCCGTGGTAGAGGCAGGTCACGCCGGTGACGCCCGGCTGGGACAGCTCGGCGACCACGCGCTCCAGGTAGTCGGGCGCCACCACCATGTCGCTGTCGGCGAGCACGATCACCGCGTGCGCGACGTGTTCGGCCATGTTGATGAGGTTCGAGACCTTGCGGTTCGAGCCGTGCTGGCGCGCGTCGATCACGAGGTCGATGCGCAGGTCCGGATGGGCCTCGCGCAGCCGCTCGACCACGCCGATCGCCGGATCTGCCGCGTTCTGCACGCCGAAGACGACCTGTACGGGACCGGGATAGTCCTGCCGGCAGAAGGTCTCGAGATTCTGGTAGAGGTTGGGTTCCAGGCCGCAGAGCGGCTTCAGGATCGTCACGGAGGGCCTGGCCGCGCCCTCGAGAAGACGCGGCGCGGGCTTGGCGGCGAAGCGGCCGCCGAGCCACGCGGACGTCAGTCCGTACACGCAACCGACCACCGCGAGCAGCAGGAAGATCGGCGAGAGCCAGGTCAGGTCCATCAAGTGCGCTCTGTCGCGGGGATCGGCCGCCCGGTCCGCGGCGGGATTGGACGGTGCGCGCCGTTCAAGGCGTCGGTTTGGCCGAGAGCATGTTTTCGGTGCGCTGACGCAGGAATTTCAGCAAACCGTCCGCGCCGCCAGCCTTCAGGGGCGGATTGAAGACGGATCGCTGCGACGCGACCTCACTCACGTTGCCGTTGAGCAACACGTCCGTCACCTTGCCCTCGGCATTGGTGACGAAGTCGATCTGAGACGCGTCGTTGTCGGGCGTGGTGACCTTGGTCTGCACGAGGCTGCCCGCCCCGCGCCGCTCGCTGCCCAGCACCTCGAACCTGCCGCCGGCCGCCTGCTTCAGGCGGTTGGCATAGGTCGTCACGAAGTTGCGCCGGAAGGCCTCGGTCAACGCAGCCTGCTGCTCGGGCGTGAACGACGCCCATTGCGGGCCGACCGCGAGGCGCACCATGGCGGGGAAGTCGAAGCTCCGCTCCATCGCGGGGCCGACCGCGTCGAGGCGCTGCTGCAGCGTGCCGGCGCCGGCCTTCACGGCCGCATCGAAGCTGCCGTAGAGCGTCTTCACCGTCGCGAGCGCGGGATCGTCCGCGGCCTGCGCGGCCGGCGCGGCGGCGAGCGCCAGCGCGAGCAGGACCGAGCGGATCAGGCGCACTTCTTCAGGTCTCCCTCGGCCTCGGGGAGCCGGCTGGCGGGCATGCGGGGCGGAGCGTAGCTGTAGAAGGGGCCGAGCGTCGCCGGCTGCAGGACCGGCCCGAGCCGGCGTCCGAGTTCGCGCCCGCGCCGCTCGTCGGCCGCGGGCTCCTCCCGGGAACGACGCTCCTCCCGGTGCCACTGCACGAGGCCCGGCACGCCGCAGAGCAGGTCGGCGACGCGCTTGATCAGCGAGAGCGCGAGCGCGGCCTCCGCCGGGATGCCGAACAGGGCGCAGAGCGCGATCAGGCCGCCCTCCTGGGCGCCGAGCGCGCCCGGGACCGCGAAGGCGGCGCCGCGCACGGCCTGGGCGAGGCTCTCGATCACGATCGCCTCCGCGAAGCTCACCGGGTAGCCCATGAAGTGCAGGCAGACCCAGACCTCGAGGGAGCCGATGATCCAGCCCGCGAGATGCACCGCGAGCCCCGACCCGACCTGGCGCGGGGCAGCGTAGAGCCGGCGCAGGTTGTCGTAGAGCACGTCGACGGCGCCGAGCGCGCGCCACTCGCGGCCCGAGGCGAAGCGGGTGAGCAGGCCCTGGACGACCCGGTGCCCGGCCCGGCGCTGGATCAGGTAGAAGGCGGCGAGCGCGGGGGCTGCCACCGCGAGGCCGCCCGCCACGGTGCGGGCGACGGGCCCGTCTCCGACGAGGGCGACCAGCAGGCCGAGCCCCATCACGGTGAACAGGAACTGGGTCGCGGCCTGGGTCATCAGGTCCACGAACATGCTGGCGCCGGCCAGCCCCCCGGTGACGCCGCGCTTGGTCAGCAGGCGCGCGCCCACGAAATCGCCGCCCACCGTGGCCACCGGCAGCAGGGTGTTGATGCCCTCGCGGATGAAGCGGATGTTGATGCAGTCGCGGAGCGACGGGCGGCCGTCTTGCGGGAACACGGCGTACCAGCCGAACCCGGCCCAGGCGACCGCGACCACGCGCGCCAGCACCACGAGCGCCGCGCCCCAGCCGGCCGCGACCACGGCGGCGGCCACGTCCTCCGGTCCGTAGGACCAGAGCAGACCGACGACCGTGCACAGACCGACGATCAGGGCGAGAGTCGTCAGGCGCTTCATGGTCTACTTTCAAGCTCGGGGTGGGCTTGATGCTGGAATCTCGCCGCGTTTCCGACCGAAAAAGACCGCCGCGGTAAGGGAGTGAGCCCAAGTTGCAGCAACGGTCGGCAATGTCTATCACCCGATTGACACAGTGCGGACCAAAGCGGCACGGGCTCTAGCGCCCTCGGTAGAACGACCGCCAAGACCGCCTCAAGGGGACAATGATGGACCGCGAATCACCCATCACGGCTGGGGAAGCCGTGCTCGACGACGCTCACGCCGCCGGGTACGGCGCCGGCCATGGGCCGGGCGCACCCGCGCCGCAGTCGCCGGTCATGGCCTGGAACGAGTGGGACCCGCTGGAGGAGGTCATCGTCGGCTCGCTCGACGGCGCGACCATCCCGACCCACCACCTCACGGTGATCTTCAACCTTCCGCGCGCCGCGCAGCCCTTCTACCGCTTCGCCAGCGGCTGGAAGTACCCCAAATTCATGAAGAAGCTCGCCCAAGCCGAGCTCGACAACTTCATCACCATCCTGGCGGGCGAGGGCGTGAAGGTCCGCCGTCCGGATTCGGTCGATTTCTCGAAGAAGTTCAGGGCCCCGCGCTGGTCGTCCCGCGGCTTCTGCGTCGCCTGCCCGCGCGACCCCTATCTCGTCATCGGCGACGAGATCATCGAGAGCCCGATGTGCTGGCGCTCGCGCTACTTCGAGGGCGACGCCTATCGCTCGCTGTTCAAGGAATACTTCCGCGCCGGCGCTCGCTGGACGTCCGCGCCGCGCCCGCAGCTGACCGACGACCTCTACAATTACGATTACCGGGTGCCGAACCTGAAGGCCGGCGAGCCCATGCAGTTCACCGTCAACGAGTTCGAGCCGGTCTTCGACGCGGCCGACTTCGTGCGCTGCGGCCGCGACCTGTTCGTGACCCGCTCGAACGTGACGAACCTGATGGGCATCGAGTGGCTGCGCCGCCATCTCGGCCCCGGCTTCCGCATCCACGAGATCGAGAGCCGCTGCCCGCAGCCGATGCACATCGACTCCTCGTTCATGCCGCTGGCGCCCGGCAAGGTGCTGGTGAACCCGGACTACATCGACGTCGAGAAGCTTCCCGCGGTGCTGAAGAAGTGGGACGTGCTGATCGCCCCGCGCCCCGACCCCGTCGAGGGCTTCATGAGCAAGATCTCGATGTGCTCGCCCTGGACCTCGATCAACGTGCTCGCCATCGACGAGAAGAAGATCGTCGTCGACCAGAGCCAGCCGACCCTGATCAAGGCCCTGAAGGACTGGGGCTTCGACCCGATCCCGGCGCCGTTCCTGTCCTACGGCCCGTTCGGCGGCTCATTCCACTGCGCCACGCTCGACGTGCGCCGCCGCGGCACGCTGAAATCCTACTTCTAGGATCGGCCCGATCCGCGGAACGCGAGGGCGCGCCCGGCCGGGCGCGCCCTCGCTCGTTTCCAGGATCGTCAGTGCGGCAGGCGGCGCACCGGCGTCCGGCGATAGGCGACGCGGGCGAGCGCGAGGGCGCCGCCGTACTGCAGGAAGCCGTTCGGCGCCATCTCGTGGGGGGCGAGCTGCCACTGCACGAGGAGGCGGGTCAGCGCGTTCAGCGCGACCAGCGCGAGGCAGAACGCGGCGGCTGAGAGGAGCGTCGCGACGAAATCCGGCATGGCATCCACCCTCGTTGTCGGGGGTGGAGCGTAGCAAGCCCTGGGCCGCTGAAAAGCCCAGCTTGCGCCCGCGACGCGCTCAACGCTTGGCGGTGGGCGTGGTCTGGGCGGTCGGGTGCGGCTTCGGCGTCTCGACGGCGAGTCGCTTGACCGGCCAGCCGTCGCTCCAGCGCTCCATGTCGGCGAAGCGCGGATTCATCTTCAGGCCGGCCGCGTTGCCGCCCGAGAAGGCGGCCGCCGCCGCGAGGTCGAAGGTCTTCCAGAAGGCGAGGTAGTCGAGCGTATCGGCCCGCGCGTTGTTGATCTGCGAGACCAAGGTCTGCTGCTCGCCGGTCAGCGCCATGTCGGCCGACCATTTGAAGGGCGGCGGCTTCACGTCCTTGGCCTCCGGCTGCACCTTGATCGCGCCCGCATCGTAGGCGGTGTCCACCGCGGCCGGGGCAGAGAGCGTGGCGGTGAGCGCGGGGAAGCCGTGGTCGTCCGAGAGCGCGCGCAGGAACAGCTTGCGCTCGACCGGCACCGCGTCGGCCTCACGCAGCAGGCGGCGGGCCGCGACGTCGGCGGCGCGCGCGTCGCGGTCGCCGATCACCGTGAGGATCAGGGTCTCGGCGGGGATCGCCGAGAGGTCCGCGAGCGCGATGCCGCGCGCCTTCGGACCGCTGGCGATGCCGCCCGGCATCGTGCCGAAAACGAGCTTCGGCGTCGGCAGCCCGGACGCGGCGGCCTCGGCCGCGAGATTCATGGCGAGCGGCACGCCGGCCAGATGGCCGATCAGCGCGACCCTGTTCCGGTCCGGTTTCGCCTCGGGATCGTCCGCGATCTCGTCGAGGGCGCTCTTGATGAGGCGGCTCGCGTTGGCGGTCGCGTCGGCGGGACGCGTCCGGTTGACCTCCTGGAAGCGCGGGAACAGCACGAGCCAGCCGTTGCGCGCCAGATGGTCGATCCAGGCGCCGTAGCTCTGCGGGTTCACCGCGCCCCAGCCGTGCAGGAAGACCGCCACCGGCCGCCCCTGCGCCGGGGCGGCCCCCGCCGCGTGGAAGGCGAAGGTGACGCTGGTGCCGCGGCCGAGCGCGCGCTTCGTGACGCTCGCCCGGGCATCGCCGACCCCGCCCGGCCCCTCCTTCGGCTGCGCCGGAGGCGTGGCGGCCAGCGCGGGCGCTAGGCCGCCCAAGGTGAGCAGGCCGGCAAGGAGGATGCGGCGGGCGGTGAAACGCATGGATGGCTCGATCAGGCAAGATGAGCCGGCAGGGCCGGAGGCGGCTACATAACAGATTCGAGCCGTCTGGCGATTGCAGGACGGACCGACCGATGGGCGAAACCGTCCCGTTGTTCTCGCAGGATTGCGGGAGACCTCGACGCCGTTCGGGCCTCAGGCCGCGCGAACGTCCGGCGGCTGCGCGATCTCGAGGCGTCCGGCCAGGGCGAGGAGGTCGTCCGGCAGGTCCGTCCCGTCCGCGCCGTACAGGCTGCGCAGGTCGTAGGCGATCGCGTCGAGCATCAGCCGCTCGGACGAATCGACATCGTGAGGGCGGGCAAGCCGCGCGGCGTAGTTCTCGCTGACGATCTTCATGGCGGGCTCCGCGTGCTGGCGCTCACTCGTGCGCAGGGTGCACGCTCGGCACCGGTCAACGGGCAGCGGTGCTCAGGTTTCCCGGGGGCCGGACATAATTTTCCCGCCGGGCCCGATCACCTCCGGGCCCGCATCGCCGCCCGGCGATCGGCCGGCGGCCTGCTCGACCCAGGCCAGGATGTCCTCCGCCCGCCAGGGCTTCGGGATGAAGGTCGCCGAGACGCGCAGGTCGCTCGGCTGGTCGCCGGCATCGCCCGAGGTCAGGAGCACCCGCACGCGCGGCCAGGTCACGCCGATGATGCGGGCGAGTTCGAACCCACCGATGGGGCCGGGCGTGCGCACGTCCGAGAAGACGACGCTGACGTCGTCGCCCCGGTCGTTGAGGATGGCGAGCGCCCGCTCCGCCGTCTCGGCCTCGATCACGCTGAAGCCGGTATCCTCCAAGAGGGTGGCCGCGAGGAAGCGCTCGTCGGGCTGGTCCTCGACGACGAGGATGACCGGCTTCTGTCCTGGCGTTCTCGGGTCGCTCATGGGCCGGGACACTCTACTCGGGCTGAACGGTGCGTCCGTCCATTCGTTCAACGCATCGTCGTCGCCGTCGGGGCCCGCATCCGTACCCGGATCGGCCCTCGAACCTGCTCACGCGACGCGCGCCCCGGGGAGCCCCATGCACGACGCGCGCCCGAGCAGGCACGGATCCGCCGGGGGACACCCTGGCATAAAGCGAAGTCGGGGGCCGTGTCCTCTAGAGCACAGCCCCGTTCATCTTCACCCGACGCCGTTCGCCTTCAGGAAGGCCAGCGCGCGCCGCCAGCCGTCCTCTGCCGGCTCCCGACGGTAACTCGGGCGGTAATCGGCGTGGAAGCCGTGGGGCGCCTCCGGATACACGACGAGTTCGACGGACTTGCCCGCGGCCTTCGCGCGGTCGCGGGCCTCCTCGACGGTGGCGACCGGGATCCCGGCGTCGGCCCCGCCGTAGAGGGCGAGCAGCGGCGCGTTGATCTCGGCGGCGACGTCTCCGGCCGTGCGCGGCTGGATCTCGGTGCGCTCGCCCTGCAGCGGGCCGTACCACGCCACGGCGGCCTTCAGGTCGCGCCGGTGCGCCGCGTAGAGCCAGGCGCCGCGCCCGCCCCGGCACCAGCCCATCGCGCCGAGGCGGCCGAGATCGCCCTTGGCGGCCGAGCCCGCGTATGCCGCGGCCGCGTCGAGGTCGGCGATCCACTGGGCGTCGGGGGTCTTCGAGATGACGTCGCGCACGATCTGCTTGGCGTCCGTCATGGTCGAGAGGTCGCCCTGGCGGGCGTAGAGTTCGGGCGCCACCGCGCAGTAACCCGCCTTGGCGAGCCGCCGGCAGACGTCCTTGATGTAGTCGTGGACGCCGAAGATCTCCTCGATCACCAGGACCACCGGGAAGGGTCCCGCACCCTCCGGCACCGCGCGGTAGCCCGGCATCGGCCCGTCGCCGGCCGGGATCCGCACCTCGCCGGCCTCGATCCCGGCGCTGTCCGTGCGGATCACCTGCGCCTCGACCCGGGTGGTGGCGAGCGTGAGCCCGCTCATCAGGCCGGTCATCACGAAGCCGCGCCGCGAGAACGGCTCCGTCACCAGTCCAGTGAGCCCCGCCGCCCGCGCCGCGTCGTCCGAATGGTCGTCCCGCATGGTTCCTCCGGTCGCATCCTCGCCCGGAGGGCAGCACGCGGAGGGGGCCGGGTCAACGCGGCGCCCCGTCCCGCCCCGCCTCAGGGCATGACCGGCGGGTGGTATTCCAGCGTGAAGGCGAGCGCCCAGAGCAGGAACAGCACCACCGGCAGGTGCACGATGAGCTGGAGGAAGCTGAAGCCGACGATGTCGCGCGCCTTGATGCCGAGGATGCCGAGAAGCGGCAGCATGAAGAACGGGTTGATCAGGTTCGGCAGCGCCTCGGCGGCGTTGTAGACCTGCACGGCCCAGCCGAGATGCACCTTCAGCTCGTTGGCCGCCTGCATCACGTAGGGCGCTTCCAGCAGCCACTTGCCGCCGCCCGAGGGGATGAAGAAGCCGAGGATCGCCGAGTACACGCCCATCGCCAGCGGGAAGCTGCCCTGCGTGTTGAGGGCCACGAAGGCGTGGGAGATGACGTCGGACAGGCTGAGGCCGGCGCCGTTCTTGGCGCCCGTCAGGATCGCCGCGATGGCGGCGTAGAACGGGAACTGGATCAGGATGCCGGCCGTCGCGGGCACCGACTTGGCCAGCGCGTGGAGGAAGCTGCGCGGGCGCCAGTGCAGCACGAAGCCCAGCATCAGGAACAGGAAGTTGTAGGTGTTGAGGTTCGAGATCGCGATCTTCCAGTCCTGGCGGGCGAATTCCTGGACGAGCCAGCCGAGCGCCAGGAGGCCGATCAGCACCGTCAGCACCGGCGCGTGTTCCAGCCACTCGCCGGGCTGGCTCGGGGGCGGTGCCCGGTTCTCCTCCTTCGAGACGTCGACGCCGAGATCCTGGGCGGTGACGGCGGTGTCGGGGCCCGGCGCCGACATCACGGCGATCACCGCCGAGACCACCACCAGCACCGCGGCGATGAGGAGCGACTGCCAGAGGAAGATGGTCTCGGTGAAGGGGATGACGCCCGTGATCGCGAGGAGGCCGGGCGGCAGGCTCTTCGGATTGGCCTGGAGCTGGGCCGCGGACGAGGAGAGGCCCATCGCCCAGGTGGCGCCGAGGCCGAGATACGCGGCCGCGCCCGCCGCGCGGTAGTCCATGCGCAGGTCGGTGCGTCGGGCGAGCGCCCGGGTGAGCAGGCCGCCGAAGATCAGGCTGAGGCCCCAGCTCAGGAACGAGGAGAGCATCGTGGCGAGCGCGACGAAGCCGATGGCGCCGCGCCCCGTCTTCGGCATCAGCGCCATCCGGTCGATCAGCGCCTGGACCGGGCCGGAGGTGGCCACGACGTAGCCGCCGATGGTCACGAAGACCATCTGCATCGTGAAGGGGATCAGGCTCCAGAAGCCGTCGCCGAAGCTCTTCGTCACCGCCTGGACCGGGGCTCCGTTGACGAGCGCTGCGCCCGCTACGATCACCACCGCGATCGCCACGAATACGAAGGCGTCCGGGAACCACTTCACGGCCCAGTCGGTGAAGCGGAGCGCGAGGCGGGCGAGCGCCGCTTCCTCGCTGCGGGTCCGGGTCTTCGCGGGTGCGTCCATCAGCGGCTTCCTCTCCGCGGCATATCTCCGCGGCGGGGATTAAACTGTCGGAGAACGGTCCCGCTTCAAGCCTTCAGGGCCGAGCACCGGTCCGAACCTGCAGGAACGTCAGGGCCGGCCCCTGCTCCGCGCCGAACACGCCCGCGGTGAGCGCTGCGCCGTAGACGGCGCCGGTGTCGAGGTTGGTCCGGTTCGTCCGGACCTCGGGCCGCCCGTCCTGGCACGGCGTGTGGCCGTGCACGACGTGGCGGCCGAAATCGTGGTCGTCACCGAGGAACGGCTCGCGGATCCAGAGCCTGTTGTGGGGATCCGGGTCGGGTGCCGGGGCGGAGGGGTGGAAGCCGGCGTGGACGTACCAGCGCCGCGCGTCCCCGTGGACGGTCGGCAGGGCCTCGATCCAGTCGAGCACGTCCCGCGGCAGGGCCGCCGCCTCCTCGACGCCGAAGGCCCCGAGGGTCGCGAGGCCGCCGTTCAGGAGCCAGTGCTCCTCGGCGCCGGGCTCGCGCAGGCTCCTCAGCAGCATGGCCTCGTGGTTGCCCATCAGGCAGACGACCGCCTCGGGCTCGCGCCACTGGAGCCGGCGCAGGGTCTCGATCACCCGGGCGCTGTCGGGGCCGCGGTCGATGTAGTCGCCCAGGAAGACGAGCGTGCGGGCGCGGCCCGCGGCGTGCGCCTCGACGCGCTCCAGCAGCGCGTCGAGGAGGTCGGCGCAGCCGTGGATGTCGCCGACGGCGTAGGTGAGCGGCGTCTCGGCGGTCATGCGTCCGTTGTCGGGGGAATGCGCGCGGCGCGCAAGGGTCCGGGGGCGGCGCGCGCCCCCGGGATGGCCGCCCTCACCACGTCGTCGGCTTCGGGTTGCGCTCGTCGAAACCCTTCTGGTGCCAGTAGGGATAGATCGGCGTCTCCTGGCTCGCCGCGTCGAGGCGCGCGATCTGCTCGGGCGCGAGCGACCAGCCGATCGCGCCGAGGTTCTGCTTCAGCTGCTCCTCGGTGCGGGCCCCGACCACGATGTTGCAGACCGTCGGGCGGGTGAGCAGCCAGTTCAGCGCGACCTGCGCGACGCTCTTGCCCGTCTCCGCGGCGACTGCGTCGAGGGCATCGACCACGCCGAAGAGGTAATCGTCCGAGACCGGCGGACCGCCCTCGGCGCCGCCCGCGGCGATGCGGCCGCTCCTGTTCTCCTGGCCCCGCCGGATCTTGCCGGTGAGCCGGCCCCAGCCGAGCGGACTCCACACCATCAGGCCCACACCCTGGTCGATCCCCAGCGGCATCAGTTCCCACTCGTAGTGCCGGCCGATCAGCGCGTAGTAGCCCTGGTAGGCGACGTAGCGGTTGAGCCCGTAGCGCTCGGAGGTGGCGAGCGCCTTCATGAGCTGCCAGCCCGAGAAGTTCGAGGCGCCGATATAGCCGATCTTGCCGGAGCGGGTGAGGTCGTCCAGCGCCCGCAGGGTCTCCTCGACGGGGGTGAGCGCGTCGAATCCGTGCATGAAGTAGACGTCGATGTGGTCGGTGCCGAGCCGCCGCAGGCTGGCCTCGCAGGCGCGCACGATGTGGTGGCGCGAGGATCCGACTTGGTTGAGGTCGTCGTTGAAGCGGAACGTGGTCTTGGTCGAGATCAGCACCCGCTCGCGCCGGCCCTTGAGGGCCTGGCCCAGCACCTCCTCGGAGGCGCCCTGCGAGTAGATGTCGGCGGTGTCGAAGAAGGTGACGCCGGAATCGATGCAGAGGTCCACCATGCGGGTGGCCTCCGCGACGTCGGTCTGTCCCCAGCGCTGGAAGAACTCGTTCGTGCCGCCGAAGGTGGCGGTGCCGAAGCTGAGCACCGGCACGGTGAGGCCGGAGCGGCCGAGCTGCCTGTATTCCATGGGACCCTCGCGTTCGATCGGATCGCGCCCAGCGGCGCGCCTGCCGATCTAACGCGACAGCGCGGTTCGGCTTCCCCGGCGCCTCCGCGATCCCGGCGCGCCCGAAGATTGGTCCGGTGCCGGGCAGGCCCGGTGCCGGGCAGGCCCGGTGCCGGGCGGGCCGGGCCTCAGCGGTAATCCGTCGGGTTCAGCCCGTGCCGGGCGATCTTGTCGTAGAGGGTCTTGCGCGGGGTGCCGAGCGCCTCGGCGGCGAGCTTCACGTCGCCGCCCGCCGCCATCAACTCGTCCCGGATCACGCCGCGCTCGAAGCGGTCCACCTGCTCCGCGAGGGTCGGGCCGGGCCCCGGGACGGCCTCGGCCGCGCTCGCCGCCCCGGGGCCGAAGCCCAGGGCACAGCGCTCCGCGAAATGGCCGAGTTCGCGCACGTTTCCGGGCCAGTCGTGGCGCTGCAGGTGGTCGCGGATCGCGGGCGTCGGCGGCGGCGGCGCCCGGCCGAAGCGTTCGGCGGCCCGGCCCAGGAAATGCTGGAACAGCAGCGCCACGTCCTCGCGCCGCTCGCGCAGGGGCGGGATCGTGATCGTGATCACGTTGAGCCGGTGATAGAGGTCGTCGCGGAAGGTGCCCTGCGCGGCGGCCTGGCCGAGATCGACCTTGGTGGCGGCCACCACGCGCATGTCGATCGGGCGGCTCTCGTTGGTGCCCAGCGGCTCGACGGTGCGCTCCTGCAGCACCCGCAGGAGCTTCACCTGCAGGCCCATCGGCATGCTCTCGATCTCGTCGAGGAAGAGCGTGCCCCCCTGTGCGTGCTCGATGCGCCCGACCCGGCGCTTGAGCGCGCCCGTGAAGGCGCCGGCCTCGTGGCCGAACAGCTCGCTCTCCACCACGGTCTCGGGCAGCGCGCCGCAATTCATCGCCACGAAGTTCTTCGCGGAACGCCGGCTCCAGCGGTGCAGCGCGCTCGCCACCACCTCCTTGCCGGATCCCGTCTCGCCGAGCACCAGCACATCGACGTCGGCCTGCGCCACGTCGCGCACGAGGCGGCGCAGCCGCACCATCCCGGGCGAGACGCCGAGGAAGGCCGGATCCTCGTCCGCCGCCGCCTCCAGCCGCGCGCGCAGGCGCCGGTTCTCCAGCACGAGGCGCCGCCGCTCGAGGGCGCGGCGGACCGAGCCGATCAGCGCCTCCGCCGGGTAGGGCTTGGCCAGGAAGTCGTAGGCGCCCGAGCGCAGCGCCCGCACCGCCATCGAGATGTCGCCGTGGCCGGTGATCAGGATCACGGGCAGGTCCGGGTCGGCGGCGTGCAGGCGTTCGAACAGGGCACGCCCGTCGAGGCCCGGCAGGCGCACGTCCGTGACGACGACGCCCGGCGGCTCGGCCAGGATCGCTTCGAGCGCCGGCTCGGCCGCCCCGAAGGCCTCCACCGCGAAGCCGTCGAGCTCCAGGCTCTGGCGGTTGGCGCGGCGCACGTCCTCCTCGTCGTCGATGAAGACGATCCGCTCCGATCGATCACCCTCGCTCACGGCGTCTCCCCCCGAAGCTCCCGCGTCTGCGTCCCGGCCCGGACCAGCACGATGCGGAACACGGTGCCCCCGCCCTCCGCCGCCTCCACGCCGAGCGTTCCGCCGCACTCCTCCACGATCCCGCGCGCGATGGCGAGCCCGAGGCCGAGCCCGTCGGGCTTCGTCGTGAAGAAGGCGTCGAAGATCTGCGCGCGAACCGATTCCGGGATGCCGGGGCCGTTGTCGCGGACCGCGAGGGCCACTTGCCCGTCCGCGCCCGTCACCTGCAACTCCACACGGCGCCCGGGGCGCTTGGCGACCGCATCGAGCGCGTTCTGCAGGAGGTTCACCAGGACCTGCTCCAGCCGCGCCCCCTCCCCGATCGCCGTGAGGCCGGCCTCGGCCCGCACGTCCAGCTCGGTGCCCTCCTCCCGGGCGCGGTGGGTCACGACCTCCAGGCTGCCGCGCAGGATCTCGTCGACCGCGACCGGCTCGCGCCGGCCGGAGGCCCGCCGGGCGAAGCCCTTGAGCTGGCGGGTCAGACCGCCGATCCGCTCGACGAGCCGGCCGATCGCCGCGACGTTCTCGGCCGCGTCGTCTACCCGCCCGCGCCGGACCAGGATGCCGGTGTTGTCGGCGTAGGAGCGGATCGCGGCCAGCGGCTGGTTGATCTCGTGCGCCATGCTGGCGGCGAACTGGCCGAGCGCGGCGAGCCGTCCCGCCTGGGCGAGTTCCCGGCCGAGGCGCTCGCGCTCGGCCTCGGAGCGGGCGCGCTCGAGGATCTCCTCGCGCAGGCGGTCGTTGGCCGCGCTCAGTTCCCGGGTGCGCTCGCTTACCCGTGCCTCCAGCTCGATCCGGCGCGCGCCCTCCTCCGCGAGCCGGGCCTGCGTGCGGGCCCGGCGGCCGATCAGGGTGCCGAGGCCGAGGCAGACGAGACCGGTCGCCAGCAGCGCGATCACCCGGCCCTGGGTGCGCTCGCGCTCGACCGCCGCCGCGATCGGCGTGAGCGTGCGGATGCGCCAGTCGGTGTCGCGCACGGGCGCGTCGAGCATCAGCATGAGCTGGGCCGGCGCCGCACCGCGGCCGAGGCGGACGAGGTCGTCCCCCGCCGGGTGCAGCGGCAGCGGGTCCAGCGGCGCGTCGCCGAATTCCAGCGCCTCGCGGCTGCGGTCGCGCGCCGCGGCATCCAGCGCTGCGAGCGTGCGGAAGCGCCACGCCGGATCGCTCGCCACCAGGACGATGCCGCGGGCATCCGTGACGAGCACGCGCTCGCGCACCTCGCGCCACGCCGCCTCGACCCCGTCGAATTCCACCTTCACCACCACGACGCCGACACCCTCGCCGACCCGGCGCGCGAGGTAGAGGCCGGGCCGTCCGCTCACGGTGCCGAGGGCGAACTGAGATCCGGAGCCCTCCGCCACGGCCGCGCGGAAGTAGGGCCGGAAGGCGTAGTTGTTGCCCACGAAGCTGCGTCCGCTCGCGGCGTTGCTCGCCGCGACCGTCAGCCCGTCCGGCCGGATCACGTAGATCACCGCCGCACCCGTCGCCCCCGCGACCTCCGCGAGCCGTGCGCTCACCCGGTCGGCGAGGCCCGCGCCCGCGTCCGGCCGCAGCACCGCGGCGATCTCCGGGTCGGCCGCAAGCGCCAGCGGAAGGGCGCTCTGGCGCTGCATCTCGGTGTGCAGGGCGCCGGCCTGGATCGTCAGCGTGGCGCGCGCGGTCCGGCGCAGATCGGCGAGCGCCCAGCGCTCGGCCATGCGTCCCCCGGCCCAGGTCGCGGCCAGCATCGCCAGCACGCAGAGCCCGAGCAGGAGCCACTGGAGGGCGCCGCGCAGCCCGTCATCCGCGCCCCTGTCCGCATCCCTGCTCGCGCCCGCATCCACGCGCCTGTCCGGCGCGCTCACGGCTCGTCGCCCGGTGCGGGAAACCGGAACGCGGCGGGTGCGCGATTGCGGAACCTCGGAACGGCCGACGGCGGGCGAACACGTGCCATGCAGAAAAATGCTTCCCCGACAGGGCTTTAACAAAATCTTCACGCGGTTCCGGAGCTGGCACGCCCGTTGCCATTCACCTGGCGTAACGCAGTCCTGCCACCCGCGCATGACTGCAAGCCCCCGGGCCAAAAGCAAGAGCGCGGTCTCCCGGATGCCCACGGCTCCGAGGACCGGGAAACGACAGACCCAACCTTCGAACCGGATCCTGAGGAGATGCCCTGATGGCCGCCGTACCCTCCCCACTCACCGCGCCGCACGCCCCGGCCAAGCCCAAGCCGATCTACCGCACGCTGTACTTCCAAGTGCTGGTCGCCGTGGCCATCGGCATCACGCTCGGCCACTTCTACCCGCAGATCGGCGCCGACATGAAGCCGCTCGGCGACGCCTTCATCAAGCTCGTCAAGATGATCATCGCGCCGGTGATCTTCCTCACCGTCGTCTCCGGCATCGCCGGCATGACCAACCTGGAGAAGGTCGGCCGCGTCGGCGGCAAGGCGCTCATCTACTTCATCACCTTCTCGACGCTGGCGCTCATCGTCGGCCTGGTCGTGGCGAACCTCGTCCAGCCGGGCGCGGGGATGCACATCGATCCGAAGTCGCTCGATCCGAAGCAGATCGCGATGTACGCCGAGAAGGCGAAGACGCAGTCGATCACCGACTTCCTGATGAACATCATCCCCTCGACCGCGGTGGGTGCGTTCTCGGGCGGCGAGATCCTGCAGGTCCTGTTCTTCTCGGTGCTGTTCGGCTTCGGCCTCGCCTTCCTGGGTGATCGCGGCAAGCCGGTGCTCGACTTCATCAAGATCCTGTCCGAGGCCATCTTCGGCGTCGTCCACATCATCATGAAGGTCGCTCCCATCGGGGCCTTCGGCGCCATGGCCTTCACCATCGGCAAGTACGGCATCTCCTCGCTCGCCAACCTCGCCTACCTCGTCGGCGCCTTCTACCTGACCTCGGCGATCTTCGTGCTCGGCGTGCTCGGTGCGGTCGCCCGCTACAACGGCTTCTCGATCATCAAGCTGATCCGCTACATCAAGGAGGAGCTGCTCCTGGTGCTGGGCACCTCGTCGTCCGAGTCGGCGCTTCCCTCGCTGCTCGAGAAGATGGAGCGCGCGGGCTGCTCGAAGCCGGTGGTCGGCCTCGTCGTCCCGACGGGCTACTCGTTCAACCTCGACGGCACCAACATCTACATGACGATGGCGGCGCTCTTCATCGCCCAGGCGACGGACACGCCCCTGTCCTACGGCGAGCAGGGCCTCCTCCTTCTCGTGGCGATGCTCTCCTCGAAGGGCGCGGCCGGCGTCACCGGCTCGGGCTTCATCACCCTGGCGGCGACGCTGGCGGTGGTCCCCTCGGTGCCGGTGGTGGGCATGGCCCTGATCCTCGGCGTGGACCGCTTCATGTCGGAGTGCCGCGCGCTCACCAACTTCATCGGCAACGCGGTGGCCTGCATCGTGGTCGCCCGCTGGGAGGGCGAGGTCGACGAGGCCCAGCTCGCCGCCACCCTCGGCCGCAACGCCACCGGCAAGTCGGCCCCCGCCCCGGCCCTGCAACCGGCCGAGTGAGGCCTGCGCGCCGCCTCGCCGCGGCGCGCAACCGGACGGACGGAGCCCCGCGCCGAGAGGCGCGGGGCTTTCCTTTTGGGGCGGGTACCCTGGACGAAGCGGGGCCGTCCCGCCGATGATCGATCCGACGACTCAAGCCACCCGGGATGCGCCGATGCAGCCCCGCACCGCCCTGCGCGGCCTCGCCCGCGCTGCGCTCGCGCTGGTCTACCCGCCGAGCTGCGCCGGCTGCGGCGGCGCGACCATGGATCCGGGCGCCCTCTGCCCGGACTGCTGGTCGGCGCTGCGGCTGATCGAGGCGCCGCTCTGCCCGCGCTACGGCACGCCGCTCGCCCTCGATCCCGGGATCGGGGCGCTCTACTCGCCCCGCGCCATCGCGGATCCGCCGGTGTTCGAGCGCGCCCGTGCGGTCGCGCTCTACGACGACACCGCGCGCCGGATGGTGCACCGCTTGAAGTACGAGGACCGGCTCGACCTCGCGCTCGCGATGGGCCGCATGATGGCGGCGAGCGGACGCGAGCTCCTGGCCGAGGCCGATTGCGTGGTGCCGGTTCCGCTGCACCGCTGGCGCCTGTGGCGGCGGCGCTTCAACCAGGCGGCGCTACTGGCCCGGCCGCTCGCGCGGGGCGCCGGGCTGCCCTACGAGCCGCGGGTGCTCGCCCGGGTCCGGGCGACGCGCCCGCAGGTGGGCCTGAGCCGGGCGGGTCGCGCCGAGAACCTGCAGGGCGCCTTCCGGGTGCCGCCGGAGCGCCGGGGGGGGCTCCAGGGCCGCCGGGTGCTGCTCGTGGACGACGTCACCACCACGGGCGCCACGGCGAACGCGGCCGCCCGGGCGCTGATGCGCGGCGGGGCCGCCGCGGTCGATCTCCTCACCTTCGCGCTGGTGGCCGAGCCGCTGGGCTGAGCCGTCAGGCCGCGTTCTCCTCGGGGATGGCCGGCTGGATCACCGAGAGCGTGAAGTCGTAGGCCTCGGCGATGCCCTCGTACCAGAGCGAGAAGGGCGTCGCCTGGACGAGGCGGAGGTCGCCCCGCGTCTCGCGGGCACCCCGGTGCAGGTCGGCGCCGAGCTTGGCCGCGAGACGCAGCATCGGCTTGTTCCGGTCGAGGCAGCGCACGTGCAGGGTGCCGACGCCACGGTTGCGCGCCGCGCGGGCGATGCGGCCGAAGAGAGCCGTGCCGATGCCGCGGCGGCGGAATTCCCGCTCCACCGCGAAGGCGGCCTCGGCTTCGGCACCGAGCATGAATCCGCTGCGCGGCCCGCCGGACGGGCGCAGCTCGCCGAGGCCGCGCAGCACGCCGTCCACGAAGGCGCCGACCACCAGCCCCTCGGCGGTGACGGCACGCTCGGCGTACGCGCGCACGCCGGCCTCGCCGACGGCGCCCATGAAGCGGTTGGCCCGGGTCTCGGGATCCAGCCGCAGGAAGTAGTCGAGGACGGCCGGGCGGTCGCCCGGCCAGAGGCGCCGGATCGTGTGTCCGGGCGCCGCGTGTTCTGGCAGTGCCATACAGGATCTCCGGTCGGCGGCGCGATGCGCGCGGGATCGGACGTCCCTCCCAAGGCCCGGCTGATGTGGCACCGAACCGGGAGTTGTGCAATGCAGCAAATTGCGCAGCCGTACGGCCGAGCCATGCGTCCTGTCCCATGGGCCGGCGACAGGCGCCCCCTATCGTGAAGGCGCACGGGTTGATCGCACCCCCTCCCGGAGGGCAGATCGGCGCCTGCGGGGACGCCCGCCCGCTGCGCGAGACCAGGCCCGGAGGCCGCACCGTGACATCGAGTTCGAGCCCGCAGCACCCCTCCCTCAGCGGGGCCGCCGCCCCCTCGGGGCCCGTGCAGCAGCGCTACGACGCCCTCGTCCGCTCGGGCGCGATCGAGCGCGACGCGGCCCAATTGCAGGTCGTGCGCGCCCTCGACGGGCTCCTGCAGGCGCTCGCGCGCCGGCAGCGTGCCCGCAAGGGCAGCGCGCTCGGCTGGCTGTTCGGCCGCAAGGAGACGGCCGCCCCCCCGCGGGGCCTCTACATCTGGGGCTCGGTCGGGCGCGGCAAGACCATGCTGATGGACCTGTTCCACGAGGCGGCACCCGGCCCCAAGCGGCGGGTGCATTTCCACGGCTTCCTGGCGGACGCGCACGAGCGCATCCACAACTACCGGCAGGCGCTCAAGCGCGGCGAGGTGAAGGGCGACGACCCGATCGGCCCGGTCGCCGACGCGCTCGCGGGCGAGGCCAGCCTGCTCTGCTTCGACGAATTCACGGTCACGGACATCGCCGACGCGATGATCCTGGGTCGGCTGTTCAAGGCCCTGTTCGCCCGGGGCGTCACGGTGGTGGCGACCTCGAACGTCGAGCCCGATCGGCTCTACGAGGGCGGTCTCAACCGAGCGCTCTTTTTGCCCTTCATCGCCGAGCTGACCGAGCGCGTCTCGGTGATGCGCCTGGATTCACGCACCGATTTCCGCCTGGAGAAGCTCGGCGGCGCGCCCGTCTACCACGTGCCGGCCGACGATGCGGCCCGGGCGGCGCTGGACGCCGCCTTCCGCAGCCTCACCGGCAAGGCCAGGGGACGGCCGGGGAGCGTCCGGGTGCAGGGACGCGACGTCGCGGTGCCCGAGGAGGCCGCGGGGGTCGCCCGCTTCGGCTTCCGCGACCTCTGCGCCCGGCCGCTCGGCGCCTCGGACTACATGGCGCTCGCGCGCAGCTTCCACACGCTGATCGTCTCGGACATACCCGTGATGGGCGAGGCCCAGCGCAACGAGGCCAAGCGCTTCATCACGCTCATCGACACGCTCTACGACGCGCAGGTGAAGCTCGTCGCCTCGGCCGATGCCGAGGCCCAGGCGCTCTACACGGCGCGCGAGGGCCGCGAGGCCTTCGAGTTCGACCGCACCGTCTCGCGCCTGATCGAGATGCGCTCCTCGGAATACCTCGCGCTGCCCCACGGCAGGGCCGAGCCGAGCGGGTCGAGCGCCGGGCTGGTCGAGACCTGAGCCGGCGCCCGGACCGAACGCGGGGTCGCTTCCGCGTGCGCGCGATCTATGTCCTCCCGGCCCATCCCGCACGCGACACGTCCCATGCCCACTGCATTCCTCCGGCTGCGCCGTTCCCGCTGGCGCGGCAGCGCCCCCTTCGCTGCCCTGCTCGGCTCGCCGGTCGCCTTCGCGCTGCTGCTCGTCGCGCTGGTGGCGGGCGGATGGAACTACCTCGCCGGGGAGGCGAATCGGGCGGAGGCCGCGGGCGGCACCGGCACGATCGCCGGCCTCGAACGCCTGCTCTCCGCCGTGAAGGATCTGGAAGCGAGCCAGCGCGGCTACGTGCTCGTCGGCAGCGATGAGCATATGGGCCCCTACAACCGGGCGCTCGCGGAGATCGAGACGGGCCTCGCCCGGCTCGGGCGAACGGCGCAGGAGCCGCTGCGGGCCGGCGCGCCCGCGCTCGCCGAGCTGATCGCGCGCAAGCGCGACTTTGCCGCCCGCGTGATCGCGGTCCGTCGTGAGCAGGGCTTCGAGCCCGCCACCGCCCTGGTGCGCACCGGCGACGGCATCGCCCTGATGGAGGCGATCCGCGCCGAGGTGACGGGAATCGAGGCGGCGACCGAGCGTCGTCTGGCCGACCTCAGGGACACGGAATCGCGCCGCTCGCTGCTGCTCTCGCTGGTCTCGGGCGTCTGCGCGCTCGCGGCGATCGCGTTGCTCGCGCGCCTCGCGCTGGTACGCCGACGGGAATCGCTGCGCATGTCCGCGCTGCTCGACGGGGTGCTGGCCAACGCGCCCGTCGGGCTCGGCTTCCTCGACCGCGACCTGAAGATCCGACACATGAACCGGGCGCTGGCGCAGATGAGCGAGCGCGGCTTCGGCGCCGACCTCGGCGCGCCGATCTGGGCGATGCTGCCGACCCTGCGCGAGGCGCTCGCCCCGAAGCTCGCGGCCGCGCTGGAGGAAGGCCTCGTCACGCCCGACGTGCCGGTCGCCGTGCCGACGCCGAGCGCGCCGGGCGGCGTGCGCCGCTTCTCGATGAGCTTCTATCCGCTCCGCGGCAGCGGCGGCGAGGGCTCGCACGTCGAGGGCGTCGGCCTCGTCGTGGTGGACGAGACGGTCCGCCACCTCGCCGAGGCACGCCTTCGGCGCAGCGAGGAGCGCTTCCGCTCGCTCATCGAGGCGAGCGCCGCCATCGTCTGGACGGCCGCGCCCTCGGGCGGTCTCCATCCGCGCCAGGCCGGCTGGACCCGGTTCACCGGGCAGGACGACGCGGCCTATGCGGGCCTCGGCTTCCTCGACGTGGTCCATCCGGAGGACCGCGAGCACACGCGCGCGGCCTGGACGCGGGCCGTCACGACGCAGACGCCCTACGAGGTGGAGCACCGGATCCGCCGCCGCGACGGCACCTACAGGGCGATGAGCGTGCGGGCGATGCCGCTCCTGGAACTCGACGGCACGATCCGCGAATGGGTCGGCACCCATACGGACGTCACCGAGGCCAAGGCCGCCGAGGCCGCGATCCTCGCCGCCCGCGAGGCCGCCGAGGAGGCCAATCGCGCCAAGAGCCAGTTCCTGGCCAACATGAGCCACGAGCTGAGGACGCCGCTCTCGGCGGTGATCGGCTATTCGGAGATGCTGCAGGAGGAGTTGGAGGATCTCGGCGAGCCCGATCTCATCGCCGACATGCGCAAGATCGAGGCCAACGCGCGCCACCTGCTCGGCCTGATCAACGACGTGCTCGACATCTCGAAGATCGAGGCCGACCGGGTCGAGATCTACGCCGAGACCTTCGACGTCGCGCAGGTGGTGCAGGAGGTGGCGTCCACCGTTGAGGGCTTGGTCGAGAAGCGGGGCAACACCCTCGCGCTCGAGCTCGGGTCCGACCTCGGCAGCGCCCACACCGACGTGACGAAGCTCCGGCAGTGCCTGATCAACCTGCTCAGCAACGCCGCCAAGTTCACCGAGAACGGCCGTATCAGCCTGCGGGCGACGCGCGCGGGACCCGACCTGCGCTTCGCCATCGCGGACGACGGCATCGGGATGAGCGCCGAGCAGGTCGGCCGCCTGTTCCAGCGGTTCACGCAGGCCGACGCCTCGACGACGCGGCGCTTCGGCGGGACCGGGCTCGGCCTCTCGATCACCAAGGCCTTCGCGGAGATGCTGGGCGGTGCGATCACGGTGGCGAGCGAGGAGGGCCGGGGTACCACCTTCACCCTGAGCATCCCTGCGACCTTCCACGCCCAGGACGAGGTGAGTGCGGAGGTGCCCCCCCCCGACGGAGGCGACGGGCGCACGATCCTGGTGATCGACGACGACGCGGCCACGCGCGACCTCCTCGCCCGCTTCCTGGAGCGCGAGGGCTTTCGCGTCGCGACCGCCGAGGATGGGCGGCAGGGTCTCGATCGTGCGCGCGCGTTGCGGCCGCGCGCGATCCTGCTCGACGTGACCATGCCGCGCCTCGACGGCTGGGCGGTGCTGCGGGCCCTGCGGGCCGACCCGGAACTCGGCGCGACGCCGATCGTGATGGTGACGGTCCTCGACGAGCAGAACCTCGCCTTCTCGCTCGGCGCGACGGACTACCTGCAGAAGCCGATCGAGTGGGCGAGCCTGAAGGCCGTGACCGACCGCTTCCGGCCGACGACGACCGAGGGGCCGATCCTCGTCGTGGACGACGACGCGGACGCGCGCGGCAGGGTCGTGGCGGCCCTGGAGCGCGAGGGCCTGCCGGTGCGCGAGGCGGCGCATGGCGGCCTCGCATTGGAGGCGGCCGGGCGCGAGCGGCCGGGCCTCGTCCTGCTCGACCTGATGATGCCGGAGATGGACGGCTTCGCCTTCCTGCGCGCCTTCCGGGCCCGGCCCGATTGGGCTGAGGTGCCGGTCGTGGTGCTGACGGCCAAGGATGTGACGGGCGAGGACCGGCGGCGGCTCGCGGGCCAGGCCGACCGGGTGATCAGCAAGGGCAGCCTCAGCCTCGCCGATCTGGCGCGCGCGGTGCGGGATCTGGTGCCCGAACCAGCGGAGGCGGGCTGAGGACGCCCGCCTCGTGAACCCCGTCCCTCTCGCAGGGCGCGGGGTTCCGACGGGCCTACTTCTCGACGAAGGCCTTCTCGATCACGTAGTGGCCGGCTTCGCCGTGATTGCCCTCCTCCTGCCCGCGGCCGGAGAGCAGTTCGCGGGTGTCGCGGATCATCTCGGGGCTTCCGCAGAGCATGAAGCGGTCGTCCTCGTTGGAGAGCGGCGGGAGCCCGATATCCGCGAACAGCTTGCCCGAGGTGATCAGGTCGGTGATCCGGCCGCGATTGCGGAAGGGCTCGCGCGTCACGGTGGGGTAGTAGATCAGCTGGTCGGCGATCATCTCGCCCAGGAATTCGTGCTTCGGCAACGTCTCGGTGATGGTCTCGCCGTAGGCCAGCTCCTGCACCTGCCGGCAACCGTGGACGAGCACCACCTTCTCGAAGCGGTCGTAGGTCTCCGGGTCCTTGATGATCGACAGGAAGGGCGCGAGCCCGGTGCCGGTGCCGAGCAGGTAGAGATGCTTGCCCGGCAGCAGGTTGTCGAGCACCAGCGTGCCGGTGGGCTTCTTACCGACGATGATCGGGTCGCCGACCTTGAGGTGCTGCAGCTTGCTGGTGAGCGGGCCGTTCGCGACCTTGATCGAGAAGAACTCCAGCTCCTCCTCGTAGTTGGCCGAGACCACCGAGTAGGCGCGCAGCAGCGGCTTGCCCTCGACCTCGATGCCGATCATCGTGAACTCGCCGTTGCGGAAGCGGAAGCCCGGATCGCGCGTGGTGCGGAACGAGAACAGCGTGTCGGTCCAGTGGTGCACCGACACCACCCGCTCCTCGAAGAACTTGCTCATGGACGGATCTGTCCCCGAATCTTTCTCGAAACCCTTTGTGGCGGGCTATCTCGCACCTGCGGCAGCCGCGTCAAGGCATAGCTGGCACGCGGGCGCCCACGGGCCCAGCCACTTGGAATCACTCTTAAAACCGGGCTGGTGCGTGCGCCCTCAAAGCGGCTTCAGTCCCGCCTCGATCTCGGCACGCCGCGGCTCCAGAAAGGGTGGCAGGGCGAGCCGCTCGCCCAAGCGATCGAGCGGCTCGTCGGCCGTGAAGCCCGGGCCGTCGGTGGCGATCTCGAACAGGATGCCGTTCGGCTCGCGGAAGTAGAGGCTGCGGAAGTAGTAACGGTCCACAGGCCCGCTCGTGGGCATCCGGCGCTGCCGCAGCCTGTCGGCCCAGGCTGCGTAGTCCGCGTCGGGGATGCGGAAGGCCACGTGGTGGACGGCGCCCGCGCCCTGCCGGGCCGGCGCCGCGGGATCGTGCAGAAGCTGGATCTCGGCGGCCGGGCCGCCCGCCCCCATCCGGAACACCCGCACCGGCCCCTCGGGCAGCTCGAAGCTGCGGTCGTGCGTCATGCCGAGGATCTCGGTGAGCACCGCCTCGGTGCGCTCCGGCGCCGGAACCGAGAGGCGGATCGGCCCGAGCCCGCGGATCTGGTGCTCGGTCGGCACGGGGCTCTCCGCCCAGGGATGGCCGGGATCGGTCTCGTCCGCCACCAGCGCGAGGCGCTGGCCCTCCGGGTCATCGAAATCGAGGGTGAGGCGGCCGTCCCGCTCGAGGGGGGCCGCATGGTCGACGCCCTGGCGCCCGAGATGCGCGCGCCACCAGTCGATGGATGCGGCGGGCACCCGCAGATGCGTGCGGCTGATGCTGTTGCTGCCGCGGCGCTCCGGGGCTGCCGGCCAGTCGAAGAAGGTGATGTCGGTGCCGGGCGAGGCCAGCCCGTCCGCGTAGAACAGGTGGTAGGCCGAGACGTCGTCCTGGTTCACCGTCTTCTTCACCAGGCGCAGGCCGAGCACCCGCGTGTAGAAGGCGAAATTGTCGGCCGCCCGCGCGGTGATCGCGGTGAGATGATGGATGCCGGTGAGCTGCATGGGATCGGCTCTCGAAGAGTTCGGTCGCGGTACCTATCCCTTGTGAGCCCGTTGGGATCCCGGAGGATGGAAACCCTTGGGCGGGGCCTCGGGGCAGAGCCCCGAGCTCGGCTTCGCCGAACCACGAGGGCTCCGCCCTAGACCCGCCAAAGGTCGTGGACCTTTGGGATCCAGGATCAGAAGCCCGTGGGGCGGCCTGCGGCGACGACCAGCATCTTGCCGTCCGCGAAGGTCCTGGCGGCGGCGCGGCGGATGTCGGCCTGGGTCACGCCCGACACCATGTCGTTGCGGCGCGCGAAGTAGTCCATGCCCAGGCCCTCGAAGGCGATCTGCACGAGCTGGTGCGCGATCTTGGTCGAGGTGTCGAAGCCCAGCGCGTAGGAGCCGGTGAGGTAGTCCTTCGCCTTCTGCAATTCCTCATCGGACGGACCGTTTGCAACGAGCCGGTCGATCTCCTCGGAGATCACCGCCAGTGCCTCGCCGACGCGCTCGTTCTTGGTGGCGGTGTAGCCCCAGATCATCGCGGTGGCGCGGTGGCTGACGAGCGAGGTGCCGACCGAGTAGGCCAGCCCGCGCTTCTCGCGCACCTCTTGGAACAGGCGCGAGGTGAAGGCCCCTCCGCCCAGGATGTGGTTGAGCACGTAGGCCGGAATGAAGTCCGGGTCGCGCCAGGGCACGCCGGCGAGCCCGAAGCGGATCACCGATTGCGGCACGTCGAGATCGACGACCTCGCGCCGGCCGAGGCCCTGCACCACGGTCTTGGGCACAGCGCGGAGCTCCCCAGCCTCCGGCAGCGCGCCGAAGGCCCGGTTCAGACCTTCGGCGAGCTGGGTCGCGGTGATCGCGCCGACCGCCGCGACCTTAACGGCACCGCGCCCGATGATCAGGGCGTGCATCGCCAGCAGGTCGTCGCGGGTGATCGCCGCCACGCTCTCGAGCGTGCCCGAGGACGGCCGGCCGTAGGCGTGGCCGGCGAAGCCCTCGCGGAAGAACCGGCGCGAGGCCAGCACGCCCGGGTCGTTCTGCTGGTAGCGCAGGCCCGCGATCATCTGGGCGCGCACCCGCTCGATCGCGTCGGCGTCGAGGCGCGGCTTGGCGAGCGCGAGCGCCAGCAGGTCGATCGCCTCGTCGGCGTGCTTCGTCAGCATCTTCAGCGAGCCGCCGATCGCGTCGGGGCCGGCATGGAAGGACAGCTCGATCGCGCGCGCGGCCAGCCGCTCTTGGAAGGCGTCCGAGGTGAGGTCGCCCGCGCCCTCGTCGAGCAGGCGGGCCAGCATCTGCGCGCAGCCGGCCTTGCCCTCGGGATCCTGGGCCGCGCCGCCCTCGAAGGTGAAGGCCAACGCGATCATCGGCACGACCGGCGACTCGACGTGCCACGCCTCGACGCCCGCACCGCCAGGAACGGGCAGCGCCTTCGTCGGCGCGTTGACGGTGCGGGTGTCGGTCTCGGCCAAGTTCATTGGGAACCTCGTTGTTCTCGTTCGGCCGCCTGAGAGCCGCGGCCGCCTCGGATGCGCTGCGGTTCGCGCCGCTACTCGGCGGCGATGGCGACCGGCGCGTCGGCGTCCTTCGTCTTCGTCAGGTAGCCGGTGACCGAGCGGGCTGGCGTGAGCCAGCGCTCGGAGGCCGCCGAGAGGCGGTCCTTGGTCACGGCCTCGATGTCGGTGGGCCAGCGGCGCACCTCCTCGACGGTCTCGCCTATGGCGAGCGCCGAGCCGTAGATGCGGGCGAGCGAGGACTGGCTGTCGGAGGAGTAGACCGTCTCGGCCACGAGCCGCGTCTTGGCGCGCTCGATCGCCTCGGCGCCCAGCGCCTCGGCGGGCGCGCGGCGCAGCACGCGGTCAACCGCCTCCTCCAGCTGCTCCAGGCCGACGCCCTCGGCGGGCACCGCGTAGACGGAGAAGCGGGTGTCGTCGATCGCCGAGCCCATGTACCAGGCGCCCGCATTCACCGCGAGGCCCTGCTCCAGCACCAGCTTGCGGTAGAGGTAGGAGGTCGAGCCGCCGCCCAGCACCTCGGCCAGAAGCTCGAGGTCGTGGCAGCCGCCGTCGCGGGCGGTGATGCAGGAGGGCGTGAGGTAGAGGCGCTGCAGCGTCGGCTGCTCGACCTTCGGATCGGCCACCGCGAGGCGGCGCATCGCCCGGGGCTCGGGCTCGCGCGGGCGGCGGCGCTCAGGGCGCGCGCCCTGCGGCGCGACCTGCCCGTAGGTCGCCTCGGCCTGGCGGCGGACTTCCTCGGGCGTGACGTCCCCGGCGACCACCAAGATGGCGTTCTCGGGCGTGTAGAAGCGCTTGTAGTAGGCCAGCGCGTGCTCGCGGTTCAGCCCCTCGATCTCGTGCATCCAGCCGATGATCGGGATGCCGTAGGGGTGGTGCACGAAGAGCGAGGCGGCCATCGCCTCGGAGAGCTGCGCGGACGGATCGGTCTCGACCCGCATGCGGCGCTCCTCGAGCACCACGTCGCGCTCGGGCGCCACCACGGCGTCGTCGAGGACGAGGCCCGACATGCGGTCGGCCTCGAAGGCCATCATCGTACCGAGATGGTCGCGGGCGACGCGCTGGAAATAGGCGGTGTAGTCGTAGCTGGTGAAGGCGTTCTCCTGGCCGCCGAGGCCCGAGACCGCCTTCGAGAAGGCGCCCACGGGGTGCTTCTCGGTGCCCTTGAACATCAGGTGCTCGAGGAAGTGGGCGATGCCGGACTGGCCGATCGGATCGTCGGCCGAGCCGTTGCGGTACCAGATCATGTGGGTGACGACGGGCGCGCGGTGATCCGGCACCACGATCACGTCGAGGCCGTTGTCCAGGCTGAAGCCGGTGACGGCCGGGCCGCCCGCCTCGGAGCGCCCGTGAGGCGCCGCGTCCGCGCGGCCGGCGCTGACCGACGGCGTCTGCGGGAAGAAGGTGGGCGTCCCGTGCCTGAACAGATGCATGCCAGTGTCCCTGTGGCGCTCGGCCTCCCCGCACACCGTGACGCGCGAGTCGGGCCGACCGTGTCCGGCCTGTCCGATCCGCAAGTTCCGGACCGGTAGCCGCCTCTCATGTTGCGTTTCCGGACCCGCGTCGCAACCGGGCCACGGTGCGACGGATCATTGCCGCCGCAGCTGCTCGCGCTGGTAGACGCCCGGATCGGACTCCTCGCGCTCGCGGCTAGGGTTGTTGATCGGCTCGCTGTTGGCGCGCGTGTTGGGGCGCGGCGACTTGCGGTAGCCGGTCGGTGGCTCGGTGAGGGTGTAGCGCGAAGGCTCCGTGACCGAGGGCTCCGCCGTCTCCGACTTGTCCTTCATCAGGTCGAACGGGTTGACCCAGAAGGAGTCGCGGTTGTTGTCGCCGGGCTTGTACTCGTTGGAGCGCGGGATCTGCGCGTCGGCGCGCCGGCCGCCGCGGATCTCGTCGGGCGAGAGCGTGGCGTTGTTGTCGTCGTAGCGGCCCTGCACCTGGTTGCCGCGGGGCACGCGCCGCTCCTCGGCCTCGCGCTGGCGGGCGACGATCTCGGGATCCTTGGGCCATTGCGGGTTGGCCGCCCGCTGGCGCGGCGCGGGCAGCGCCTTGCCGTCCATCTTCGGCGGCATCACCAGCGGCGCGCGCTCGCGGTAGTCGATCGGGGCCTGCTCCTTCTCGACGAGGCCCAGCGTGCCCAGCGTGTCGCGCATCAGCGAGCCGCTCTCCTGCGCGCCCGCGCCGGTGGCGCCGAGGGAGGCCGCCAGAGCGGCCACGGTGACGAGAGTCCTGCGATACCCGGTCATGCTGCCCCACAGATTGGCCGGGCGCTCCGGACCGCGCCGGCGGTCCGGGCGGCCGCGCTTCCGGCGGCCTGATCCGACCATCTCGGCCTGATCCCGGTTTCCGGCGATCGTATGGCGCCTTGACCGGGCTGTGCCAGAGCGGTGGTACACACAACCTGCAATGTGCTGTGGGTCGTGTTGCGCCGATCACACGGGAGGGGCGGGATCGGACGATCCAGCCGGTCCGCGCTCCGGTAGCAGGCTGTCAAGGATCAGCCCGACGACGCCCGCCACGATCGCCGCGTCGGCGACGTTGAAGACGTACCAGGACCATTGTCCCGCGTGCAGGTGCACGAAATCGAACACCGCGCCGTACGCCGCCCGGTCCACGGCGTTGCCGAGCGCTCCGCCCGCGATCAGCCCGAGCGCAAGACCGAGAAGCCGCGAGCCCGCCCGGTGCATCCAGACGGCGAGGCCCGCCGCGGCCACGACCGACAAAGCCACGAGCAGCCAGCGGCCGAGCCCGCCCTCCTGCTGGAACATCCCGTAGGAGACGCCGCGATTCCAGACGACGACGAGGTCGAGATAGGGCCCGAAGCGCCAGGGCTGCGTCAGCACGAGGTCGGTGCCGAAGTAGAGCCAGAGCTTCGAGGCCTGATCGAGCGCGAAGGTGAGGACGAGGGCGAGGAGGCCGAGGCGGAACGGGGTCATGGGCCGGCCCACGCAGCGTCCCCTCCCCCCTCTGCGGGGGAGGGTGGCCCCTGCGTCAGTAGGGGTTGGTCGGGACGTAGTCCCGCAGAGAGGGGACCCCAGCTTACGATATGGGCGTGGCCTTCATGCAAAGCGGAGCCCTCGTCGGCACCGCCGCTCCCCTCTCCCCCCCTGCTTCGCAGGGTACCCTCCCCCGCAGAGGGGGGAGGGAGGACGCGCGCAGGGGATGGCAGGACCATCACGCCGCGCTCGCTTCCGGGTGGGCGGCGTCCCACTCGCGCAGGGCCTGCGCGTCGCGGGGGGTGACGTCGGGATACTCCGCGTCCCGGCCGACCTCGGGCGTCACCCGCCAGGAGCGGGCGCATTTGCGCCCCTCGGCCGGGCGCGGCTCGACCGCGACGCCCCGGACCTCGTCGAGGCGGAAGGCCTCGGCCGGCCCGTCCCCGGCGACGACGGAGATATCCGAGGTGATGCAGATGTCGGCGAAATCGACGCCCTCGACCGCCGCCAGCAGATCCGGATCGGCGACGTACACGCGAGGGGCTGCCTCCAGGCTCGCGCCGATGCGCTTGGCCGCCCGCTCGATCTCGAGGGCGCCCGTCACCACGCGGCGCACCCGCCGGATCTTCTGCCAGCGCTCGGCGAGCACGTCATCGCGCCACTCGGCCGGGGTATGCGGCAGGGTCTGGAGATGCACCGAGCCGGTCTCGGAGGGGTAGCGGTCGAGCCACGCCTCCTCGGCCGTGAAGGCGAGCACCGGGGCGAGCCAGATCGCGGCCCGCCGGAAGGCCTCGTCGATCACCTGCAGGGACGCCCGACGGCGCACCGAGGAGAGCGGGTCGCAATAGAGCGCGTCCTTGCGCACGTCGAAGTAGAAGGACGAGAGGTCGCCGGTCATGAAGCCGTTGAGCAGCGCCACCACCCGCTTGGTGTCGAAGGCCGCGTAGGCCTCGCGGATCTCGGCGTCGAGCTCGGCGAGGCGATGCAGGATCAGCCGCTCCAGCTCGGGCATCTCGGAAAGCGGCACGTCGTCCCCCTCGACCCGGTGGGCGAGCGAGCCCAGCATCCAGCGGAGCGAATTGCGCAGCTTCCGATAGGTCTCCGCGAAGGTCTTGATGATCTCAGGGCCGATGCGCAGGTCATCGGTGTAGTCGGAGGCCGCGACCCACAGGCGCAGGATGTCGGCGCCCGAATCCTTGATCACGCTCTGGGGGGCTACGACGTTGCCCTTCGACTTCGACATCTTCAGGCCCTTGCCGTCGAGCACGAAGCCGTGGGTCAGGACGATGTCGTAGGGCGCCCGCCCCCGGGTGCCGGAGGATTCGAGCAGCGAGGACTGGAACCAGCCGCGATGCTGGTCCGAGCCCTCGAGATACATCACCCGGTCCTCGCCGCCGTCGCGGCGGCGCGTGACGCCGGAGAGCCCCGGGAAGGCCTCGGGATCGTCCAGCACGAAGGCGTGGGTGGAGCCGGAATCGAACCAGACGTCGAGCACGTCCGTCACCCGCTCGTAGGCCGCCGGATCGTGCTCGGGCGCCAGGAAGCGGGCGCCGTCGGCGTCGGTGAACCACGCATCCGCACCCTCCTGTCGGAAGGCCTCGACGATGCGGGCGTTGACGCGCGCGTCGCGCAGGACCTCGCCGGTCTCGCGGTGGACGAAGACCGTGATCGGCACGCCCCAGGCCCGCTGGCGCGAGACCACCCAGTCCGGGCGGTTGGCCACCATGCCGGTGATGCGGTTCTTGCCCTGCGGCGGCACCCACTGGGTGTCGTCGATGGCCTGCAGGGCGACCTCCCGGAGGGTCCGGTTGCCGAGGCTGTCCACCGGCCGGTCCATGGCGATGAACCATTGCGGCGTGTTGCGGAAGATCACTGGCTTCTTCGAGCGCCAGGAATGCGGGTACTGGTGGCGCAGCACGCCGCGGGCGATCAGCGCGCCGGCCTCGGTCAGCGCCGCCATCACGGCCTTGTTGGCGTCGCCCTTCTCGCCCTTGGCGGTGAGCACGCGCGTCCCAGTGAAGCCCGGCGCGGCCTCCGTGAGCACGCTGTCGGCATCGACCGTGTAGGGGATCGCCGTGTCGATGCCGCGCTGGCGAAGCAGGCGGCCGCTCGCCATCCAGAGCTCGAAATCCTCGCGGCCGTGGCTCGGCGCGGTGTGGACGAAGCCGGTGCCCGACTCGTCGGTGACGTGGTCGCCTTCGAGGACGGGGACGTCGAACCCGTAGCCGAGGTCCGCCAGCGGGTGCGCGAGGGTGAGCCCGGCGAGTTCCGTGGGCGACACGTCCGCGACGCGCTCGAAGCCCTCGACACGCGCGGCCTTGAATACGCCTGCCGCGAGCGTGTCGGCCAGGATGTAGGTTTCCCCGGCCCTGGCCCAGTTGTCCTCGGGCGCCGCCGTGACCCGGTAGAGGCCGTAGGCGACCTTCTTCGAGTAGGCCACGGCGCGGTTGCCGGGGATCGTCCAGGGGGTGGTGGTCCAGATCACCACGCGCGCGCTGGCGAGCGCCCCCGCCCCGCCCTTGCGGATCGGGAACGCCACGAAGATCGTGTCGCTGACGTGCTCCTCGTACTCGACCTCGGCCTCGGCGAGCGCTGTCTTCTCGACGACCGACCACATCACCGGCTTCGAGCCGCGGTAGAGCTGGCCGGAGACGGCGAACTTCATCAGCTCGTCGGCGATGGCGGCCTCCGCCGGGAACGCCATGGTGGCGTAGGGGTGCGCCCAATCGCCGGTGACGCCGAGGCGCTGGAACTCCGCGCGCTGCACGTCGAGCCACTGCGCCGCGAAGGCGCGGCATTCCTGGCGGAACTCGATCACCGGCACCGCGTCCTTGTTGCGGCCCTTGGCGCGGTACTGCTCCTCGATCTTCCACTCGATCGGCAGGCCGTGGCAGTCCCAGCCCGGCACGTAGTTGGCCTCGTAGCCGAGCGCGCCCATCGAGCGGACGATGACGTCCTTCAGGATCTTGTTGAGCGCCGTGCCGATGTGGATGTTACCGTTGGCGTAGGGCGGGCCGTCGTGCAGCACGAATTTCGGCCGGCCCTGACCGCGCGCGCGCAACTGCCCGTAGAGGTCCGTCGTCTCCCAGCGCTCGAGGAGCAGCGGCTCGCGCGTCGGCAGGCCGGCGCGCATCGGGAAGTCGGTGCGGGGCAGGAACAGGGTCTTGGAATAGTCGCGGGTGGCCGCGGTGTCGGCGGGGGTCGCGTCGCTCATCGGTCGTCCTGGGAAGGCGTCGGGCCCGCGATCGGGCCGTGCGGCTCATGTCTCGGCGGTTCCGGCGCCGCTAGCGCCGGCAGGGGTGCGGGGGATCCCGCGTCCCGGCATCCGCGATGCCGCGTCTCCCGCGGCACTCAGGCGGAGGCCGGGCCCGTAATTCGCGTCGCCGGACGGCCGCGGAAGAGAACTGCGCCTACTCGCATGGGGCGGCTTCTACCAGCGGGCGCCCGCCCGCGCCAGAGCTCGCAAATCGGTATCGCTCCGCAGAAATCCCGCCCGCACGGCTGCCACCAACGGCGAGCTTGACCGTTGACGAAGGCGCGCTCCCGCGCGGTCAGGTGGCCGGTACGGAGCACGCCAGCAACGAGAGGACACCGCCATGAAGCACTTCCTCGTCGCCGCGACGCTCGCGGTCTCGACCCTCGCCCTCGGCGGCATCGCCCAGGCCCAGGGCCTCGTCGGCGGCGTCAACCGCGGCGCGGCCGAGGGCAACCGCGTCGGCGGCCCGGTCGGCGGGGTCGTGGGCGGCGCCGTCGGCGGCGCTGTCGGCACGGTCAACGGCGCCCTCGGGATCGACCCTGGCCGGCGCGCCTACCGCACCGACCTGCCCGGCCGGCGCAAGCACAGCCGCCACCGTCGCCACCGTTGAGCGGCACGCCTTCGCGCCCGGCTCGCCAAGCGAGGACGGGCGCGGAGGCCGTTCAGGCGAACGGTCCCCCGAACCTGTCGAAAACGTCATCTGCCGCCAATCTTCCGACAGGGAGCGAGCGTCCTAGATCGGCACACGGTCAAGGTGTCGCTTTCCGCGACATTGCGCCGATCGGACCACAGGAGGACAACGCAGATGTCCAGAAGGACTCTCCTCGGCCTTGCCGCCGCCCTGACGCTTGGCGGCCTCGGCGCCGGCTCCAACGCCCAGGCGGCGCCGCTCGGGATCGGCTCGGCCTCGGGCCTCGCGGATCAGGCTCCGATCGAGACGGTGGCGCAGGGCTGCGGCCCCGGCTGGGCGCGCGGGCCCTACGGGCGCTGCCGCCCGTTCGCCGGGCCGCCGCGCGGCTTCTACGGCCGCCGCTGCTTCCTGCGCCCGACGCCATACGGGCCGCGCCGCGTCTGCCGCTGGTAGGCGATCAGCCCGAACGGTCGCCGGGGTCGGGCCGGACCGACAAGCCCCACGCCTCGGCGATCAGCATGTAGGAGCGCCGCCGCGCCGCCTGATCGTGGATGCTCGACACGATCATGATCTCGTCGGCCTCCGCCTCCGCGGCGAGCGCCGTGAGCTTCGCCCGCAAGGTCTCGGGCGAGCCGACATGCAGGCGCGCCCGCCCGCGCTCCATCCGCAGGCGATCGGATTCCGTGTAGGGATGGTTCTCCGCCTCCGCGAGGCTCGGGATCGGGCCGTAGGCGCCGCGCTCGCGGCGCAGGGTCGCCAGCCGCGCGCTCATGGCGAGCCGCTCGGCCTCCGCGTCGGTCTCGGCGCACACCGCTGCGAGCGCCAGGATGGCGTGCGGCCGCTCGCCCAGGCGCGAGGGTTGGAACTGTCGGCGATAGGCCCGCAGGACCTCGGCCGCGTCGGAGCTGCCGAAATGCTGCGCGAAGGCGAAGCCGCAGCCGATCCGGGCCGAGAGCGCCCCGCCGTAGTCGGAGGACCCCAGCAGGAAGACCGGCGGCAGCGGCACGCCCGTGGGCATCACCGTGATCGTCCCGAACGGGTGGCCGGGCGGGAACCCGCCGCCGCCCCAGAGCAGGAGTTCCTGCAGCCGGTCGAAGAAGTCGTCGCCCTCGGACGGCGCCTCCCGGCGACGCAGCGCCCGCGCCGTGATGCCGTCCGTGCCCGGCGCGCGCCCCAGCCCGAGATCGATGCGGCCCGGGAACAGGGCTTCGAGCAGCTTGAAGCGCTCGGCCACCATCAGGGGAGCGTGGTTCGGCAGCATGATGCCCCCGGAGCCGACCCGAAGGTACCGCGTCGCCGCCGCGATCTGCCCGATCATGATCTCGGGCGCGGGGCTCGCGACCGAGGCGAGGGCGTGGTGCTCGGCGAGCCAGTAGCGGTGGTAGCCCAGGCCATCGACGTGGCGGGCCAGCGCGAGGCTGTCCTGCAACGCATCGGCGGGCGTGGCGCCGGCATTCACGAAGGAGAGGTCGAGGACGGAGAGGGGCAGCATCGCTCCAAGATGAGGCCGCGCCTGCCCGATCGCGAGGGGAACCGCGGCACGGGAGCCCTGCTCGCTGCGCGTGGCATGTGGTGTTCCGCACGTCCGGCAGCATCTTGCCGGCTCAGGCCCCCGCCCCTAGGGTCCCGCCGCCGCGGACCCGCGGCCGCCGCAAGATTTCAAGACCCCGGAGCAAATCCCCATGGGCTTTCTGGCCGACGCCCTCTCCCGCGTGAAGCCGTCCGCGACCATCGCGATGACGCAGAAGGCGCGCGAGCTGAAAGCCTCCGGCATGGACGTGATCAGCCTCTCGGTCGGCGAGCCCGACTTCGACACGCCCGACCACATCAAGGAGGCGGCGATCGAGGCGATCCGGCGCGGCGAGACCAAGTACCCGCCCGTCTCCGGCATCGTGCCGCTGCGCGAGGCCATCGCCCGCAAGTTCAAGCGCGAGAACGGCCTGGACTACAAGCCCGCCCAGACCATCGTGGGCACCGGCGGCAAGCACGTGATCTACAACGCGCTGCTCGCCACCCTGAACCCCGGCGACGAGGTGGTGATCCCCCGCCCCTACTGGGTCTCCTACCCGGAGATCGTGACCCTGTGCGGCGGCACGCCGGTCTTCGCCGAGACCGACATGGCGCACGACTTCAAGCTTCAGCCCGAGGAGCTGGAGCGGGTGATCACGCCCAAGACCAAGTGGATCATCCTCAACTCGCCGTCGAACCCCTCAGGCGCGGCCTACGCGCACGACGAGCTCAAGGCGATCACCGACGTGCTGATGCGCCATCCCCACGTCTGGGTGCTCACCGACGACATGTACGAGCACCTGACCTACGGCGATTTCGAATACGTCACCCCCGCCCAGATCGAGCCCGGCCTCTACGAGCGCACGCTCACCATGAACGGCGTCTCGAAGGCCTACGCCATGACCGGCTGGCGCATCGGCTACGCGGCCGGCCCCGAGCACCTGATCAAGGCGATGGACTTCATCCAGGGCCAGCAGACGTCCGGTGCCACCACGATCTCGCAATGGGCGGCGGTTGCCGCGCTCGACGGCACCCAGGAGCACCTCGCCCGCTTCCGCGCCGCCTTCCAGGAGCGGCGCGACCTCGTGGTCTCGATGCTGAACCAGGCCTCGGGGCTCAAGTGCCCGATGCCGGAGGGCGCCTTCTACGTCTACCCGTCCTGCGCCGCACTCATCGGCAAGCGCACGGAGGGCGGCAAGACCATCGAGACCGACCAGGACTTCGTCACCGAGCTCCTGCAGAGCGAGGGCGTGGCCGCGGTGCACGGCTCGGCCTTCGGCCTCGGGCCCAACCTGCGCATCTCCTACGCCACCTCGAACACGGCGCTGGAGGAGGCCTGCACCCGCATCCAGCGCTTCTGCGCCTCGCTGCGCTAGAGCGGTGGCGCGGCACTCCCATTCCGCGGGAGCGCCGCGCGCCTCAGGAACGCGGCGGCGACAGCACCGTTTCTCCCGGGCACTTCATCTGGGAGAATACCATGCGCATCGCCGTCAAGGCGTCGGCCATCGCGATCATGACGCTCATGAGCGTCGGCGCGGCAGAGGCCAAGGGCTGCATCAAGGGCGCCATCATCGGCGGCGTGGCCGGACACTATCTCGCCGAGCGCGGCGTGGTCGGGGCGGTCGCGGGCTGCCTCGCCGGCCGTGCGCTCGCCAAACGTCAGGCGCGGCGCGACGTCGATTACGGCTCCCGCGTGCGCGATCCCGGCTACGGGCAGCGCGGCTATCCCCGGCGCGATTACAGCTACTGAGGCGCGCGCCGCCTCAGCGCCTGCCGACGGAGCCGGTCACCGCCGGTTCCGTCGCCTGCCGCGCGACGTCTCCTGGGCGGGCGGCATCCCGCCGTCCGTGATCGAGCTTGTCGGCGGAGATCAGGGCCGCGGCGATCATCGCCAGCAGCGCGAGCGTCACCTTCATGCCGTCCCAGATCCGTCCGAGCATCGCCGCCACTCAACAGTCGAACCGGCGCGCCGCCGCCTCGGCGCGACAGGTCGATTGTGCGCCGCACGCTTCACAAAAGGTTTAAGCGCGGGCCCCGTCCCCGATTCATTCCGGCCGCGTCACGTCTCGGCCACGGCGGCCAGAGCCTGGAACACGAGGGCGTGGCGCGCGGCGAGGGCGTCCACGTCGTGGGTGTAGCCGCCGCCGATCACCGCCACGAGCGGGATGCCCCGTGCCCGCGCTTGGCCCACCACGTAGCGGTCGCGGGCGTAGAGCCCGTCGTCGCTCAGCGCGAGGCGACCGAGCCGGTCGTCCCGGTGCGGATCGACGCCGGCGTTGTAGAAGACGAGGTCCGGCCGCAGCGCGTCGAGGAGCGCGGGCAGGCGCCCGGCGAGCACCTCGAGATAGGCCGCGTCCTCCATCCCGTCCGGCAGCCCGATGTCGAGGTCGCCCGGGATCTTCTGGGTCGGGTAGTTCCGCTCGCAATGGACCGACAGGGTGAACAGGTCCGGCGCGTAGGCGAGGCAGTCGGCGGTGCCGTCGCCCTGGTGCACGTCGAGATCGACCACCAGCGCCCGGGTGATCGCGCCCTCGTGCCGGAGGGCGCGCGCCGCCACCGCCACGTCGTTGAACACGCAGAAGCCCGCCCCCTGCTCGCGCCGGGCATGGTGGCTGCCGCCGGCCGTGCTGCCGGCGAGCCCCTCGGCGAGCGCGAGGCGCGCGGCGAGCAGCGTGCCGCCGACCGAGGCGCGCGAGCGCCGGACCACCGTCTCGTCCACCGGCAGGCCGATGGCCCGCTCGACCGCGCGCGGCAGGGCGTGCGCCAGCACCGCGTCGATGTAGGCGGGCGCGTGCGCGTGCGCGAGCAGCGCCGCCGAGGCGGGCTCCGGCTGCACGAAGCCGAGCGGCGCCAGCCCCCGCTCGGCCACCACCTCCGCGAGCCGGCCGTATTTCCGCATGGGGAAGCGGTGGCCGTCCGGCAGGCTGGCCTCGTAGGCCGGGTGGAACACGATCGGGGGGATCATCCGGGTCCGGCACCGCAGGGAACGTGCCCGTCATAAGACTGATACGGCGCGACTGTTAGGGGGCTGCGCAACGGCGCGGCGGCAGGTCGCGGCCAGGACGGGGACCACGGCCGCATGATCGAGGCGAACGCAACCGCGCTGGCCCTGGCGTTCTGCGGCCTGCTCACCCTGGTCAACCTCGCGAGCTTCGCCATCGCCGCCCGGCGTATCGGCCGGCTGCGCGGGCCCTCCGCCTTCCCGGCCGGCGCCCCGGTCTCGCTGGTGCGCCCGGTCTGCGGCGTGGAGACCTTCAGCGAGGAGACGCTGACCCGCGGCCTCCGCCTCGACTATCCCGCCTACGAGGTCGTCTTCTGCGTGGCCGACGCGGGCGATCCGGTCCTGCCGCTCGTCCATCGCCTCATCGACGCGCACCCCGCGGTGCCGGCCCGGGTGGTGATCGGCGACGAGCGCGTCAGCGACAACCCGAAGCTCAACAATTGCGTGCGGGGCTGGGAGGCGGCGCGCCACGACTGGATCGTGCTGGCCGATTCCAACGTGCTGATGCCGCCCGACTACCTCCAGCAGATGCAGGCGGCGTGGCGGCCCGACACCGGCCTCGTCTGCTCGACGCCGATCGGGGCACGGCCTGGCAATCTCTGGGCCGAGGTCGAGTGCGCCTTCCTCAACACGCTCCAGGCGCGCTGGCAGTATACGGGCGAGGCGCTGGGGCTCGGCTTCGCGCAGGGCAAGAGCATGCTCTGGCACCGGCCCTTCCTGGAGCGCCACGGCGGGATCCGCGCGCTCGCCGCGGAGATCGCCGAGGACGCGGCCGCGACGAAGCTGGTCCGGGCGGCCGGGCGCCGGGTCCACCTCGTGCCGGCCCCGTTCGAGCAGCCGCTCGGCCCGCGCCGACGCCGGGAGGTCTGGTCGCGCCAGCTGCGCTGGGCGCGTCTGCGGCGAGTGACCTTCCCGCTCTTCTTCGCGCCGGAGATCGCGAGCGGGGTGCTGGCACCGTTCCTCCTCGCCGGCTGCCTCGCGGGCACCGCGCAGGCCTGGGCCGGGATCGGCGCGCTCGCCGCGATCTTCTACGGCGCCGAGTACGCGCTGGCGGCCCGCGCCGGCTGGCAGCGCTCACCGCGCCTCCTCGTCTGCTTCCTCGTGCGCGACGCGATGATCCCGCTGCTCTGGGCGCGCGCCTGGATGCGCAACGCCGTGGTCTGGCGCGGCAACCCGATGGACATCCGCCCGAGACCGGCACGCCGCTTGCGCGCAAGGGCCAGCGCGGCCTAACGCCCTGGGACCGCCGGGTTCTCCGACGGGGTCGCGACGGACGAAGCACGCTTGCGCATCGCCATCATCGAGACCGGACGGCCACCCGACAGGCTCTCCGGCTTCCCCTCCTACGCGGCGATGTCGGCCGACCTGCTCGGGCCCGAACACGCGTGCGCGACCTTCGACGTGCGCGCGGGCGCGTGGCCCGACCCGGACCGCTACGGGGGCTTCCTGATCACCGGCTCGGCCGCCGGCGTCTACGATCCGCTTCCCTGGATCGCGGACCTCGTCGCCTTCCTGCGGGCACTGCCGCCGGAGCGGAAACTCGTCGGGATCTGCTTCGGCCATCAGATCATGGCCGAGGCCTTCGGCGGCCGGGCCCGGAAGTCGTCCCGCGGCTGGGGGCTAGGCCTGCACGCCTACGAGGTCGTCGCGCGTGCCCCCTTCATGGACGCGGCGAGCCGGATCGCCGTGCCGGTGAGCCATCAGGATCAGGTCGTCGTGGCGCCGCCGGGCGCGCGCGTGCTGGCCGCCAGCGCCTTCACGCCCTACGGCGTGCTGGGATACGCCGACCGCGCGGCCCTCTCCTGTCAGTGCCATCCGGAGTTCGACCCGGACTACGCCCGCGCCCTCACCCGCGATCACCGCGCCGCGATCGCGGATCCGGCCCTGGTCGAGCGGGCCCTCGCCAGCCTCGATGCCCCGCACGACAGCGCGCGCCTGGGCGGCTGGATCCGACGCTTCCTGGCCGAGTGAGGCGGTCCGCCTCAGCCCTCCGCCCGGCGCCCAGCCGGCGCCCAGCTCCTGCGGCGCTGGCGGGCGGACCAGGCGTAGCGGGCATCCCCGTCGAGCAGGTGGGCGTGGTCGGAGAGGCGGTTGCGCTCCAGCCAGGCGAGCGCCGCCTCCAGCTCCGCCAGGGTCATCGAGGCGCGGTCCTTGCCGGTCACGCGCTTGAGCACCGCGTTGTACCTGTGGGCGAGGTTGCCGCCGCGCGGCGCCTGCCACGCCGCCTCGTCCTCGACGGCCTGGGCCGCCACCTGCGCGGCGAGGCGCTGACGCAGGGAGCGTTCCGTCAGGGAGGGCACGCCCTCCCGCGCCGGCGGCGGCTCCCGGGCGGGCGCATCGGGCGCCGGGGTGCGCGGGCGCAGCATGGCGTAGCGGATCCCGAGCGCGTTGCTCTCCAGCGGCGTGATGCCCCGGGGCGTCTCGTCCCGCCAGCGCACCGGCTCGGGCGTCACGGCGGTAAGGCGCGGCTTCTCGGGCGGGCGCGGCGCGCTGCCCTGCTCGGTCTCCAGTTCCGCGCGGAACTTCGCGAAGAGCGGGTCGTCGGGGTGGAAGACCAGCGCCTGCTGGCCGTCGTAGGGCCCGGCATTCGGATCGACGCGCGTCGCACGAGCCAGCATCTGCTCCAGCCAGGGGCGCGAGCGGATATGGGTAAGGGCCGCCACCACCGCGACCTCGGGCGCGTCGAGGCCCTCGTAGGCCATCGCCACGGTGACGAGGATGGCGGGTTCCGGCAGCAGCCGGAAGGCGGCGAGCGCCGCGTGCGCGTCCTGGGCCGAGGAGGTGGCGATGCGCACGTCCCGCTCGGCCTGGGACCCGGGCATCCAGCCCTGGATCATCGCCTGGTAGCGCCGGGCGCTCGCCTGGTCGGGGGCGACGACGAGCAGCTTGCCGAGACCGAGCGCCGGCTCGGCCGGTCCCAGCCCACGCTCGGTGCGCCGCCGCGCCCGGATGCGGCGGGTGGCGTGGAAGGCCTCCCCGAGGAGGTCGCGGGCGAAGCCCGTGCGGAGCGCCGTGAACAGGGCCGGCCGCGTGGTGACGCGCACGCCTCCGCCGAGCCGGTGCGGACCCACCCGCGGTGCCGCGCCCGCCTCCTGGCCCGCTTCCAGCCAGCTCGCCTCACCGTCGAGCGCGCCGAAATTGACCGGCAGCACCGCGCGCTCCGCCAGCGCCTGCACCCGCGAGTAGCCGATCACCGCGAGGCCCGGCGCCTCCGTGTCGACCTCCGGGGCGCGGCCCGGGCTCGCCGGGCGGTAGGGCAGCCCGAGGATGCGGCGCCCGTCCGCCCGCTCGAGGGTGCCCGAGAGGAAAAGCCGCATCGACGCGGCCCGCATCAGCGGCAGCATCGCCCGGCTCCAGGCGCCGGCCTCGGCCTCCTCGTCGGAGGTCTCCCCGTCCCGGCCGCGGGCGGCGCTCGGCACCGGCAGGTGATGGACCTCGTCCACCACGAGCAGGGTGCGGTGCGCCCGTGCCTCGGCGAGGTGCAGGGCCGGTGCCGCGGCGACCGCCTGGTAGGTGGTGACGTAGCCGCCGAGGCCCCGGGCGGGATCCGGCTCGTTGTCGGCGGCGCGCACGCTGACGGCGTGGCCGAGGCTCGCGCGCCACGCCGGGTCGGCGAAGGCCTCCTCCGCCTGGAGGCGCAGCGAATCGCGCGGCACCACCCAGACGACGCGGTCGATCCGGCCGGCCGCGATCAGCTCGGCGGCGGCGATCACCGGCAGCAGCGACTTGCCACCGCCCGGCGTCACCGCGGCCAGGATATCGCTCACGCCCGTGGCCTCGCCGCGGGCGATGGCCGCGACGAGCGCCTGGAGGGCGCGCTGGTGGGAGCGAAGCGGACGGGACGCGCTCACGGGCCGGCGGGCGGCGTGGGGATCATGCCGGCACCGTGGCGGATGGCGGACGGTTTGTGAATCCCGGGGATAACCACGCGGCTGTGCATAAGCCGCCCGAGGACAGGATCGGCCCGAGGACGGGGCTTGCGTCCCTAGGGAACGATCGGGCCCGCCCGGCGTGCCGCCTCAGAGATGCGGATCCTCCGCGGCCTCGAGCCGTCCGCTCGCGATCGCGGCGCGAAACAGCTCGTGATCGGCGGCGTTGCGGTCGCCGTAGGCCTGCGCCCAGTCCGCGATGGCCTCGCGCAGGTCGGTGTTGCCGTCGTGCCCGCAATAGCCGCAGATCGCGGCGGCGTCCCCGGTGCGGGCATGCGCCCGGGCGAGCAGCGCGCCGTAGGCCCAGGAGAAGGTGAGGAGCGGCTGCCCCCGAAGGCAGGCCACCGGGATCTCGCCCTTCATGTTCTTCATCTGGCGCACGTAGAACGGCCGGCCCTCGATCGTGGTCCAGCCGAGCAGCGGGTCGCCGACCGCTTGAAGCAGCCGCTGGCCGTAGATCACCCGCTCGCCCTCGTGGCTGGCGTAGGGCTCCGGCATGCCGGGCAGGTAGGGCGCGTGGGCGGGGCGCACCGCCTCCTTGACCTGCAGGAAGAGCACGTCCTGGTCCGAGTTGCCGCAGAGCAGCGCGAGATAGGCCCGCGTGCCCACGCTGCCGACGCCGACCACTCGGTGGGCGACGTCCACCACGTGATAGCGGTTCAGCATGAACCGGCGCTCCCGCGGCAGGGTCTCGGCGTAGTGCTCCAGGCCCGTGATCACAGCCTCGCGCACCCCGTCCGGCACGGGGGTGAGGATCGGCGGGTCGTCCCGCAGGCGCCACGCGCCGTCGATGCGGCGCTCGGCCACGCTGTCGAGCAGGCTGCGGTTGTGGCGCTTGCGCGCCTTGGCGACCGCCTTGCGCACGACCTCCTGGGAATCCGCGTCGATGTCGATCCCCGAGATCGCGAGCTGGTCGGCGCGGGTCGATTGGTACCAGACCTCGAGGGAGCCCTGGGGCGCCAGCTCCGTCATGGTGTGCTGGTAGCCGGACACCGCCGCGATCACCGCGCGGCGGCGATGGTCGGTGGGTACCTCGTCGGTACGGGTCGCGACCTCGATGCTCGCCGCGAGCCGTTTCAGGTCCCATTCCCAGGGGCCGACCGTCACCTCGTCGAAATCGTTGAGGTCGAGCACCACGTCGCGCTGCGGCGTGCCGAACAGGCCGAAATTGGAGATGTGGGCGTCGCCGTTCATCACCACCGAGATCTGGCTCGTGGGTGTGCGGGCTAGGTCCCAGGCCATGACGTGGGCGGCGCCCCGGAGGAACGCGAAGGGTGAGCTCGCCATGCGGGCGACCCGCAGCGGGATGAGGTCCGGCTGGCGGCCCTGGTGCGCCCGCTCGATCAGCGAGACCGGATCGGGCCGGTCCTCGGGCAGGTCGAGGGTGCCGTGGCCCGCGTGCGGCACGGCCTCGCGCAGGGTCTTGCCGGCGGCGCGCCGCTTCGCCCAGGGCTCGCCGCTCCCGCGCAGGTCGATCCGCGGGTAGTCGGCCAGCGGCTCCAGCACGACGTCCTCGGGCGGCTCGCCGCCGTGGTCCTGCCGCGCCTGCATGTCGTCGAGCCCGAGGCCGCTCTGCCGATCCATGGAAACCCGTCCCGCCAACGATCCGACATCTAGGGTGCAAAAATCGACCGGCATCCAGGGATGACGCCGCACCGCTGCACGTGCCTAGCACTCAAGCCTTGCCGGAGAACCAATGCGGGCGTCGCGCGTATCCATCGGTGCATCGGCAGGGGGCGACACGAGGATGATGGACCGACCGCGTCGCGGCAGCCTGGACGTTGCCGAGCCCGACGACGCGACGGAGGTCCCGGACGGGGCGAGCGATACGGACCGGCGGACACGCGCCCTCGACGCTCGGGCCCGCGGTGCGCGCCCGCGCTCGGCGGAATGGGCCGGGACACGGCGGCGGCTGCTCGCGGCCATCGCCGCGCCCCACCCCCTGCTCTGGCTGACGACGCTGGCTCTGGTCGTGCTCGACGCCGTCTGGCTCCACCGGGCCGGCATCCGGCTCGATCCGCTCGCCCCGCTCGGAGTCGCGGCGCTGGTCGCCGTCCTCCTCGCCGTCGCCGCCTGCCTCGGCCCGATCAAGTCCGAGCCGTCGCTGCGCGCGATGGCGCTGGCGAGCGCAAGCCTCATCGCCTTCACGGTGCCGGTCGCCATCCTGCACTACGCCGCCGCCACCCTCCGGCTGCCCCTGATCGACCACGCACTGGCGCGAGCCGAGCGGGCGCTCGGATTCGACTGGCCGACCTACCTCGCGTGGCTGAATCTCCACCCGGATCTCAACTGGTGGCTGTCTCTCGCCTATCACACGAGCGGGCCGCAGATCGCGGTGGTGGTGATCGTTCTTGCGGCGACCCGCCGTCTCGGCCGGCTCTGGGCCTTCGTGCGCCTGTTCTGCGCCACGCTGCTCTGCGTGGTCGTCGTCTCGGCCGTCCTGCCCGCGGTCGGCGCCTACGCGCATTACGCACCCGCCGAGCTGCCGGTTGCCGGAATCGAGACGGTCGGCGCCCTCTGGCACCTTGACGCGCTGGAACAGCTGCGCGCCGGAACCTTCGATACCCTGGTGCTCGGCGACGTCCGGGGCCTCGTGACGTTCCCCTCCTTCCACGTCTGCCTCGCGATCCTCACCGCCTGGGCCCTCGCGCCGGTCCGGTTCGTCGGGGCGCCGGCCCTCTTGCTCAACGGAGCCGTGATCGTCGCGACGCTGGGGTCCGGCGGACACTATCTGCCGGACCTCCTGGCGGGCGCCGCAGTGGCCGGCGCGGGTCTTCTCGTGCATCGCGGCCGGCGCCAGGGGCTCACGCGCCGTCCCGTCCGGCCGGTGAATGCGGGGGTGATGCGGCCGAGCCCGATCGCCTAGGAACAGAGAAGGCAACTCTTGGTTGCACCAACGACGCACCTGCCGCCCGCGCGGCCGAACCGTACGCGTCGTCCAACCGGGAGCCCCCGATGCTGCGCCGTGACTTCCTCGTACACATGTTGACGGCCACCGCCGCCCTGGCGGTGACACGGACGGCGATCGCCCAGCCGACGCCATCGGGCGCGCTGCCCACGCCGGTCTACCTGGAGATGGCCACCAAGGGCGGTCTCTTCCTCGAGAACACGGCTCGCGACGCCCATGCCAGGACCCGCGATCCGGCCGTGAAGCGCTTCGCGCGGGCCGAGGTGACCGAGCAGGTCAACCTTGCCAACCGGATCGACGGCTACACCGGCGGCGCGCCGATGGCCGCGGGCCGGGCTGGGCCGGGCGGATTGGTGGGTGGCCTCGTCGGGGCACCGCTGGCGGTTGCGGGGGGCGCCGTCGGCGCCGCGACCGGCATCGCGGGCGGGGCGCTCGGGATCCCGGGCGGTGCCGGTCAGCCGGGCGGCATGACCACCGACGCACAGAAGGCGCAGATCCTCGAACAGCTCACCGGCTTGCAGCCGGGCCCGCAATACGACGCGACCTTCGTGGCCGCCTCGCTCCAGGGCCATCGCGAGGCCCGGATGATCCACGGCGCCTATGCGCAGACCGGCGAGGATCCGGGCCTGCGCCGCATCGCCCGCGGAGCGATGCCGTTGATCGACCTGCACATCGCCCAGCTCTCGCGCCTGCAGGGCGGCATGGGCGACGGCCGGGCGGGCTGAGCCGAACATGGATCCGGCCGGTCCGGGGACCGGCCGGCGCCGTCGGCTCAGTAGGGGTAGCCGTAGGCGGGCCGCCGGACGGGGGCGCGCCGGTAGACCCGCGGCTCGTCCTCGTAGCCGTAGGTCTGCACGTAGGGGTCGAAGCGCGGCGGCCGGTAGTTGCCGTTGTTCACGCCGGCGGAGCGGTCGTTGCCGTTGAGGGCGGCGTAGGGCGAGAGTCCGCTGCCGGCATCGCTGTTGCCGCCGAAGGCGAGGGCCGCAGCGGGTGCGCCGACCGCGAGGGCGGCGGCGAGGAGTGCGGTGCGGGCGCGTAGCATGGAAACCTCTTGGTCCGGTGAGGCGATCGTACAGCATCGAACGGCGCCGCGTGATGGGAAGTTCCGCGGACCCGACCACGCTCCCCTGCAACCGCCGCCGCGGCTCCGACTTGTCGTTCAGCGGGCCGGCGCTTTCCGGCCTTGGACCGGTGCCGGACGGGTCATGCTGGAACTGACGCAGCTCCTGGCGAACGCGCTGGGTCACCACCTCGCCCACACCTACACGCGCATGTTCGGCAGCCGCGAGCCCCGCTACGCGGAGGTGATCGACGAGGCGGCGCGGCTCACCATCGAGCGGCTTGTCGGCAGCGACGCGCTCTACCACGACGCCGACCACACCGCGCTCGTCGCCCTGGTGATGCAGGACATCCTGCGTGGGCGCTTCGTCAGCCACTCGGTCGGGCCGGAGGCGTGGCTGCACGCGATCCTGGCCGCGCTCTACCACGATATCGGCTACGTGCGCGGGATCTGCTCCGGCGACGGGCCGGGGCGCTACGTGGTCGATGCGGCGGGCAACACCGTCGCCCTGCCGCGCGGCGCCTCCGACGCGGCGCTGGCCCCGTGGCACGTCGAGCGCTCGAAGATCGCCGTGCGGGAGCGCTTCGGCGGGCACGACCTCGTGGACGCCGAGCGCGTGGTGCGGGCGATCGAGCTGACGCGCTTTCCCGTGCCGCACGACGCCGACCACGCCGAGACCGGGAGCGAGGCCGGCCTCCTGCGCGCCGCCGACCTGATCGGGCAGCTCGGCGATCCGCTCTATCCGCGCAAGCTCAACGCGCTGTTCCGGGAGTTCGCGGAGGTCGGCCTCGACAAGGAGTTCGGCTACGCCGATCCAGCCGACCTCGCGGTGGGCTACCCGGCCTTCTTCTGGTCGAAGGTCGAGCCGGTGCTCGGCGACGGCATCCGTGCCCTCGACGCGACCGTCGAGGGGCGGCGCTGGGTGGCCAACCTCTACGCCCACGTCTTCGCCATGGAGCACGACCGGCGTCGGATGGGCCCCGAGCCGGGTCAGCGCCCGGAAGCCTCGGCTCCGGCCTGACCCCGTTCCGGTCGGACTCAGGTCCGGTTGAACTTGCCCTCGTACTTGAACTCCGGCGCGGCCTTCAGCTGATCCTTGCTCGCGCCGATGATGGCTTTCCATTTCTTGCCGTCGGCGTCGTAGCCGAGCGCGACGGACTCGGGCTTCACCGCCACGTAGCGCTCACCCACGCCGAGAAATCCGCCGACCGACAGGATGTAGCCGGCGAGCTTGCCGTTCTCGATGACGATGTCCTTGATCTCGCCGACGCTGTTCTGCTGACCATCGACCACGTTGAGACCGATCAGGTTGTAGCTGAGCACCGCGTCCTTCGGCACGCCGGTGAATTCGGGCCCGCGGGTTGGCGTCTTCTGGTCGCCGTCGAGCGCCTGGGCAGGACCGCCGAGCGCGGTGAGGGCGGCGAGCACGAGAGCGAGGCGGCGCATGGGGAACTCCACGGTGCGGGCGGGTGTGCCTGGGCAATCACCCGCCGGTCCGCATCGTTCCCCGCCGCCCCGGCGTCAGGCCGGCGGCGCGGCGTCGTGCTCGCGGGCGAGGCGCAGCAGGTTCTGGCCGTAATTCGTCTTGGCGAAGAGCTCGCCCCGCGCCACCAGCTGCTCGCGCCCGATGAAGCCCTGCAGGTAGGCGATCTCCTCCAGGCAGGCCACCTGCAGGCCCTGCCGGTGCTGGATCGTGCGCACGAACTCGGAGGCCTCGAGCAGGCTGTCGTGTGTGCCGGTGTCGAGCCAGGCGTAGCCCCGGCTCATCCGCTCAACGTGGAGCTGGCCGCGCTCCAGATAGGCCTCGTTGACGCTCGTGATCTCCAGCTCGCCGCGGGGCGAGGGCTTCACGTCGGCGGCGATGTCGAGCACTTGGTTGTCGTAGAAGTAGAGGCCCGTGACCGCCCAGGTGGATTCGGGCTCCGATGGCTTCTCGACGAGGCGCAGGGGCCGGCCCGCCCGATCGAGGGTGACCACGCCGTAGGCCTGCGGGTTCTCGACATGGTAGGCGAACACGGTCGCGCCGGCCTTGCGGGCGGCGGCGCGCTCCAGCATCTCGCCCATGCCGGCGCCGAAGAACAGGTTGTCGCCGAGGATCAGCGCGACGTCGTCCGCGCCGACGAAGTCGCGCCCGATGATGAAGGCCTGGGCGAGGCCCTCGGGCCGGGGCTGCACGGCGTAGGAGAAGGTCAGGCCGAACTGCTCGCCGGTGCCGAACAGGCGCTGGTAGTTGCCGAGGTGTTCCGGGCTCGAGATGATCAGGATATCCCGGATTCCGGCGAGCATCAGCACCGATACGGGGTAGTAGATCATCGGCTTGTCGTAGACCGGCAGGAGCTGCTTGTTGATCGACAGCGTCGCCGGGTGCAGCCGCGTGCCGGAACCTCCGGCCAGAACGATCCCCTTCATCCTCAAACTCCGGTGCCGACCGGGCCGACGAGCCGGTCGAGAATGTCGTCGAGCGCCGCCTGCCAGGGGCGCATGGTGATGCCGTAGGCCTGGGCCAGCGTCTCGGTCGAGAGGACCGAGTTGGCGGG
>JAESGJ010000232.1_pt1 | contig 63019 bp, 56 predicted proteins | sample 9266241 | NCBI WGS metagenome assembly JAESGJ01 (sample SAMN14514841, study PRJNA621669) | algae metagenome | isolation source: Brasilonema octagenarum HA4186-MV1 and co-occurring heterotrophs from wet... | place: USA: Manoa Valley, Hawaii | collected 2009-07-20
GGAGAAACAGCGTAATTCTCAACGAGCAAGTGTGAATTGGCGATTTCAAACCACGGATGCACGCAGAAAGATGGAGCGCTTATACCCGACTGTCTGACCCGGCAAAGTTGCTTTGGTGGACTACTAGCTATCGCGCCAAGAGCCAAGACTTGGGGATTCAAATAGATAATAAATTTAGTATCTGCCTTTCCTCATCTTTCAAACTTTCGAGTTTCTCATATCTTAATATCCTTTGATACTCTAATCTTTTTTCATACTGTTGAATGAGTTTATATATTATTTTTTCAATTCCCAGATAAATTAACATACCAGGAGCAGCAATCAAACCCAAAATCCGAGTTAGATTCTCTCCTGCCTCACCAAAAAATATCTTCACAATACCTATAAGTAACCCAACAGGAACCATCATGGTTAGCGTCCACGGTAGCAGAAGAAGAGAAATTAGATAGAGGCATAATATTTTAGAAAAATTATTAATCTTATCGGCGATATTCTTAGCTGCCTCCATTTTTATCTTTGCTTTTTTTATTTCTGTATCAAGAGGTGATAATTGACTTGGGATTATTCTTTCGTAACGACAAACTACTTCATCTCTAAGTTGATTTAACTTATTTTTTAAATAAGTCGAATATTGCTCAAGCAAACTCAATTGTGTATAGTTTTGATAAGTGATACGACTTGGCAATTGAATTTCAATTAAGTCGTCTTTTAAAGCTAAATATCCATAAACTCTATAATTTATAGATTTTATTAACGTTAAATTGTTTTGAATTGTCTCATGATGGTTTTGACATTTTTCTAATTGAGAATAAAACGTCAACACTTGTTTATGAACAGAAGAGGCTATTGATAACTTTTCTGCCAATAGATTTTTATAATCTTCAAATAAGATAAGTCCGTGTTCATGATCAACACTAATATCAGGCAGTTGACCAAGTTGTACTTCATCAAATACTTTTTCATAAATTTCTGTACTGATTGATTGAATTTTTTTCAAACATTTATCAATCTCCACATGAATACTTTTTCGGAAATTTTCACAGGAAAGTTTAGCTGCAGCAAATTGACTTTTTCTCTTACTCATTTCGTCTAAAACTAGCAACTTCATCTGAGAAAGTTCACCAAGTACTTTGTTTCGCTTCAGTTGTTTTTCTAAGAAATCTATATTTTCGGAGAATATTTCTAATTTTTGATAGGTAGTTTTACGAGTAATATTGTATGTTTCTATTTCCATCAAAGCTTCTGTTGAATGGAAAATTTGTAGTTGTTCATCTCGGATTTTATCTAAACAAGTGTTTTCCAAAGTCAGGATTTTTCGAGCCGCAAGTAAGCGAGTTGTTTTATTATTACTTTCCAAACAGTGAAATTGAGTCTCCATTAAAACTTGCAAATCACTGTCACTACTAAATTCAGTCAATTGATAAGTTGACAAAACTTGGGCAATGCCTTCAAATACCTCATTTTCATCAATATCTGAAGCCTTTTCTCCACAATCTTCAGCTTTTTTTAGTGCCAAGTTCACCTGATTTAATCCCCTCAAACTAAGAGCATTCATTACCTCCCAACAAACTGAAAATTTATTGAGACGCTGAATCTTTTGAGAGTCATGTGAATCTTGCCATCCTCTTTCTTTTTTAGACTCCCATTCCTTCTTTAATGTCCAAAACTCATAATCTAGAGTCAATTCCTTGAGTTTGTACCAATATCCATAAATCCAGAAACGTAAAAACTCATCATAATCATGACTTTCTATAAGATTTTGGTCAGCAAATCTTTTAATCTTAGACTGCATTATCTTCTGGGCAATACTTCCGGGTTCCTCTGAAAGATGTTGAGATACTACGGTGAGATCAAATCCTAATTTATCAATCGTTGTCGCCGCAGCCCAGCGAATCAAGTCTGTCGAACCAGAACGCGCCTGTTCACTCAGCATGATCAGCAAATCATCACTTTGCTTCAACCGCAGCTTCACATCAGCATCAGTAATCTTCCCAAAAGCCTGTAACGTAAGTGCCAATATAGGCTCTAGTTTTATTTTTTGCAGTATCTCTACAAATGCTACTATAGGTGCCTCAGGGTGAGTTGCCAAACACTCAAATAGATCAATCTCTTCCCCTGGATTCTTGCAAGCGTTGAAAGCCTCGAAGATTTCCGCTGCACTGTTGAGAATTTTGCAGTTCATACTGTCAGTAATATGCTAAATTTTACACAACTCATATATTATTATCATCGTACTAACAACATGAGTTCAGTATAAATACTGTTTATTTTATGGCAGTAAATAGAACTTTACAATACGATAGTAACGAGGGGATTAGCACCCGCATCTTTTGTCTATGCTGAGGAATTCTACTGTTTAAACTACGTTGCTTCCAGCTATATTAATTAGCTACATACACTACACGTCGCAATAGTCCTGTGCTTTGCAAAGCGCTAATTAACTCAGGTATCTCCAGTAGTTTGCAACCCAGATATAATTCCGATTTTTCTTGGATATTGAATGACCCCCAAGACGAACGCTAGCCATGCAGACGGGTTTCCCGCCGCAGGTGACAAGCGTTCTAAGCTGGCTCACTTTTGACGATCGCAACAGCGCTACTAGATCTGCTCAATTCTGATATCACAGTCTTGCCCCACACTGATGATGCTATTCTCAGGGCATGAAATCCAATTTCCTGCAAACATTGGTTCTGACGCAATGATTACAGATTTAGGGAAATTTGGATCATCAGCTATCGTGTACAGCGAAGGAGCAGGTGATTTTGTGCTAAAGCGCGAAGCAATGAGGCGATGTCCGTCACTGATGACTACATTAGCTGAAATATTGGTTTGATAATTTTGCGCTAACTGTTGAAGCTCAAGCAACGTTACATGTAAAGCCTGCTCTAGGCTTTTACCAGGGTTAGCTTCCCAGTGGTTTAGCAGCAAAGCAAAAATATGTTCTGAATCTGTCGTTCCTTCTATCCATTGGTAAATTTTATCGCTTAACACCTTGCGTATAGGTCTGTAGAGTGTCTGCCGAAAGTTGTCAATTGCACCATTATGAATGAAAAGCAGACGCTGGTAGTCACAGGGTTGACAGTTACTTATATCCAGTACTTGACCAGATGTAACGCTGCGAACATAAGCTAGCACACACTCTGACTCAACGTAACGACTGAGGTTTGGCAGATTAATTTCATTCCGAATCGGCAGTGTACTTTTGTAAGTAAATGGTTCAGTTTCTTTTTGAGAATCATACCAACCAACACCAAAGCCATCAACATTCACCTCCTCAGATAGCATTTCACGGGGTTGATCGCTTTGAACGATAAGCGAGTGTTCAGGCTTGTACAACAGAGTTTCCAAAGAAACAGGTGAACCGAGGTAACCAAGTAATCGGCACATAATTAGGATATTTGCTTGTGTAGAACAGATTAAGTTTTTATAGTGAGAATCTCCGGAATGGTAGATGAATTCCTGCTATAGTCACCGTCTTCCTCCTCAGACTGCAAAAATTGTATTCCCCACTACTTTAGTTTACATAAATTAACATTAACTTGCACTCATACTTTGGTGTCACAGTCAAGGAGTGGACAGTATGAAGATTGAATTGACCGACTACCGAACACCCAGATTGACAAAAAACGAAACGCTAAGGAACGTTTCGTTTTTTGTTTGAGCATAGATTAAGTCAGCGATCGCTCATTTTCTAGGGACTGAGAAAAAGTACGGAACGAAAGAATGAGCAGGACAGCGTGAAGAAGCTATCAAGTTCTAAACCAAGGTATTCTTTCAAGAGTAATATGACGTCGCATATCTCAAACCCTGATGAAAACTAGATTTATCGATTTTCCTAACTCTCAAAAAAAATCGGCGAACCTTTGATTACTTCAAACTCCAAGCAGCAAATGCTAAAGCGCCCCAACCTGCAAGAAACGCCGCTCCTCCCAGTGGGGCGATCGCTCCTAAAGATTTAACACCGCTTAAGCTCAAAGCATATAAGCTCCCTGAAAAGATGACAATACCAATGATGAACAGCCATCCGCTTGCGATCATAGTAGCTGGAGGTGACTCGATGCGACTGAGGAGTAGTGCCACCACTAGCAGTGCTAAGGCATGATACATCTGATAACGAGCGCCGACTTCAAAAATTTCTAGGGAGCGATCACTGATTTTCTCACGCAATGCATGCGAACCAAATGCACCTGCTGCAACTGATAAACCAGCTAAGATTGCTGCTAAACTCAAAAAAATTCGTGCCATGAGTTACACTCTTGAGCCAATTTGTTCTTTAAACATCAAAATGGTAAGAGACTCCCCCTTCTTCGTTTACTTTAAAATTAGCATTAAATACTTTAGCTTGATCGTCTAAATATTGCTTTGCAGTTGCTGGTGGCAATTGTAACTGCATTGCAAAGCTCACAAGAGTAATACGCCCATTATTTTCTTGAATCATACGATAGAAGGTGGATTGCAGCTGGTCAGTTGTCTGTTCCTTAATCGCCTTCCTCTCATCCCGACTTTTACGATATACGCCCAATGCTAACCATACTCCTAACACTGAGGTAGGAACGCCGAAAATTAGACCATTAAAAGCAGTATTATCAAGTACATTAACGGCATCCTGATTACGAAAATCATTAAGAGCGATAACCTGTCTTAGACTTGGTTCGATACGCCTGTCCATAGCATTTTTCTGCATTACAGCAGAGGCTGATAGCGACAAAAACATGAATCCGAGTGTCAGTAGCCAACCCGCAGCCAATTTTTCAGCAGTCTTCATAGTTGTTATCTTTCTGATTCAAACCTTGTTTGTGATTCTAACGTCACTTTTTAGAAGCTTCCAGTCATTAGGAAACGTTGACTGTTCCTGGGGGCGATTCGCAATCTCGAACATATCCTACTTATGCATGAGGCTATTGAGGCCACATTTATTAGTAGAATCAAACTGTTTAAGTTTTATCACACAGTGCCAAGCTGTGAGAAGTGCTTAGTACGGGTACGTTTTTCCAAAGCTACCCCATAAGCTCTAAACTAAAATACCCTTAAGAGAGGATTGACACGATGACATTTGAACTTCCCCCACTACCATACGATTACGACGCTCTGTCTCCATTGATTTCAAGTGACACACTAAAGTTCCATCACGACAAGCATCACAAGACTTACGTTGATAACCTCAACAAACTTGTTCAAGATACAGAACTTGCCAACAAGTCATTGGAAGATATCATTTTGGCAACTGCCAATGATTCATCGAAAACTGGTATCTTCAACAATGCGGCTCAAGTGTGGAATCACACCTTCTACTGGAACGGCTTGAAAAAAGGCTCTGGTACACCCAGTGGGGAACTCGCTGAAAAAATCAATGCCAGCTTTGGTAGCTTAGATGAATTCAAAAAACAATTCAAAGAAGCTGGTGCAACCCAGTTTGGCAGTGGTTACGCTTGGCTGGTGGTGGATAAGGGTGAACTGAAGGTTGTGAAAACACCAAACGCTGCAAACCCGATGACAAACGGTCAAACTCCCTTGTTAACCGCTGATGTTTGGGAACACGCCTACTATCTGGATTACCAAAATCGTCGTCCGGATTACCTGGAAACTTTCCTAAAGGAGCTGATTAACTGGGACTTTGTAGCCGAACAGTACGCCAAAGCAGGTAAATAACCTGGCAAAACTCGTCTGCCGATAACTTTGTGTTGCATAGTGTCAACAACCACCTAGGGTTTAAAACCCTAGGCTAATAGCTCAAGTCCTCTCAAGAAGACTAAATTCTTTAGATCACTTGGTTTTAAGTCTACTTGAGTAGACTTAAACTATGAGCCAGGAAACACGCTTCCTGGCTGTCTTTAATAAAACTTAATCCAAAATTTACCCAAAATTTACCCAAAATTTACAAGTTTAAAAGGCATATGGATAGTACTGAACTAGCGCAATACATGGAAGCAACTGATAGTATCACCAAACCTTGGCTATTGGTGCAATTGCGACTTAAGAAACTTCAAGAACGTCGAGCAACACTTTCAGACAGTGAGTATCTTCATCAGTTAGCAGACATTCACCAAGATTTGATGAACTTGGGGCAATGGTGGCGTGGTATAGAAGATCAGGTATTTTGAAGTTATCAGTCATTGGTAAATAATTTTGGACTCATTTTGGACGATTGACTGTAAACTTTAGCTACTTGAAGTGATCGCGATGTTTTAACTGATGGATTACAAAGATGCAGGAGTGGACGTTGAGGCTGGGCGAGAGTTTGTAAATCAAATTCGTAATTTGGTTCACAGCACTTTTAGACCAGAAGTTATTGGTGGACTGGGTGGCTTTAGTGGCTGCTTTCAACTACCAAGTGGTTATAAGGAACCTGTTTTGGTTTCTGGAACTGATGGTGTAGGTACTAAGTTAAAAATCGCTCATGCTCTCAACTGTCACAACAGCGTTGGGATTGATTTGGTAGCCATGTGCGTCAACGATGTGCTGACATCTGGCGCAGAACCGCTATTCTTTTTAGATTATCTGGCAACAGGTCAGTTAGAGAAAGAGCAGCTGACTCAAGTGGTTGCAGGTGTCGCCTCTGGGTGTCAGCAGGCGGGTTGCGCTTTGCTGGGAGGAGAAACTGCAGAAATGCCCGGTTTTTATCAAGCGGGTGAGTATGACTTGGCTGGGTTTTGTGTGGGGATTGTCGAAAGAAGCCAAATGCTGGACGGTTCCCAAGTACAAGTGGGAGATGTGGCGATCGCACTCCCTAGCGCTGGTGTACATAGCAATGGCTTTAGTTTAGTCAGGAAAATTGTCAGCGAAAAAGGATTTTCCTGGAGTGATAGTTTAGAAATATTTGCTGGTAAAACATTAGGAGAAGTTTTCCTCTCACCCACGCGTATTTACGTTAAACCTGTACTGAGCGCACGTCAAGCAGGGTTAGAAATTCACGGTATGGCTCACATCACGGGTGGAGGTTTACCAGAAAACTTGCCCCGTTGTTTGGGTAAAAATCAAGCTGTGCAAATAAACTCTCAAAGCTGGTGTATTCCACCTGTGTTTCAATGGTTGGCAGAAACTGGTTCTGTTAGTCCCCAAGCAATGTATAACACTTTCAACATGGGGGTGGGATTTGTATTAATAGTACCTCCGCATCAAGCAGAGCAAGTCATAACGTATATGAAGTTACAAAACGTTACAGCTTTTACAATTGGTAATGTGATCACTGGCTCGGGTGAATTAATTGGATTACCAATATAACTGACAAGATTTATACAATATAAAATCTTTATTTTTTGTCTGAAAATATGTTGATTTGTCCTATTTTTAAGATTTTCTTAATATCTGCTGTTGTTGCTAAATGTTGATTAAACGGAGATTTGAGGCAACATTTCTGACTTTCGCTTATAGAACAAATCAAAAATACGCATGATCGCTAGCCTTTAAATTTGCTAACGTAGTTTTAACATATTGAAAAATTTTGCCAATGATGCCCAGAAAGTAGCAACCAACACTTAACAACGGTGCTGGTGCAGTCTGGGCTGTTGGTGTCATTTGTTTTTGTGTCTAAAATCAATTACGTATTTTGGAAAAGAGGGGGTTATGACTGTCAAAATCGTTGAGAAGTTTACTTCAAGAGAAGAATTAAAGCAAGTCTTCCAGACCATTGATGCAAAAAGTTGCCCAACCTATTTTAACTTTCATATGCATACTGTCCACTCCGATGGCAGGTTGCAACCGGTCGCATTGATGGAACAAGCGATCGCCATTGGTTTAAAAGGTCTTGCAATTACCGATCATCATGGTATAGGCGGCTACCAGATAGCTCAAAGCTGGTTAGAAAACTGGAGGTGGAACAACCCTGGTGCAAACGCTCCCATTCTGTGGACTGGCGTAGAAATTAATGCCAACCTTTTAAATATTGAAGTTCATATTTTGGGTTATGCTTTTGAGCCAGAACACCCCAGCATAAAACCTTACATTCAAAGAAGAGTTACCACAGGGCAAGACTATCAAGCAGCTAACGTGATTTCTGCAATTCAAAATGCAGGCGGGTTAGCAGTACTCGCTCATCCAGTTCGTTACAGGCGATCGCACTTTGAATTAATTCCTGCTGCTGCAGAAGCCGGGATTGATGGTGTTGAAACTTTTTACGCCTACAACAACCCCAACCCTTGGAAACCAAGTGCTAGAGAATCGATGCAGGTGCAACAATTGGCTGATGAATATAGTCTTTTGAACACTTGTGGAACTGATACTCACGGTTTAAACTTGCTTCAGCGGTTGTAAGCGGATGTCTATTTTTCTCACAATACTCCTGGTTCACAAGCCAGGGGGAAACAATTCAAAATTCAAAATTCAAAATTCAAAATTCAAAATCAAGAGAATTAGTGCTAGTAATAGCTAGTTTCAATTGAGTGCAATACGCTTACCCTCTTAGCGCTCACTGCTGCAGCAACTTCTTCAACTCTGCATCTGTAAACGGATTCTTCCCGGCACGTAAATCCTTCACCCACCTTTGGCGTTGGAATTTTCGCTCCTTATCATCAGTCTGGGCAATGAATGCCTCAAAATCCTCAATTGCTCCTTGAGTTTTACCTGTCATCGCCCTGGCTAAACCGCGACTATCTCGAATTCCTCCATTGTCAGGAGCAAGTTGCACGGCTTTTTCACAGGCAAACATCACATCAGCAGCGTGGCGATGCAGGCTACCGTACCAGCAAAGTGAGTCCCAAAAATAAGCATCAATTTCAACTTTTGGATCTAGCTCTTGGGCTTTTTTGTAGGCTGTGATCGCTTCCTTCACTTTACCCTCTATAACAAAATTGTTTACTTCTGCGTTTACTTCTGCAAGCAACCAAGCGCTCAGCTTCGCCTTTGTTAGCTAATTCTTGTGCTTTTTCCTTGGGGTCAAATTTTAAGTTAGGATTCCACTGCAAAGCTTTACGGAAAGTTGCAATTGCCTCATCAATATTACCTGCTCTTGCTTGCTGTTCACCTTCTTTAACCAAAAATGGAGCTGCTGCTTTTAAGTTAGATTTATTTTGGCAGACTTCTAGTTTTTCCAATTCTTTAGGGTTGATGACAAAATAATCATCCAGCCATTGGCAACCTTGTGATAAAAGTTCGTCGAAAGTTGTATATTGCCACACCCGCGCGGTTCTGTCCCACGAAGCAGTGAGAATGCGTTTGCCATCTGGGCTAAAACTGGCGCTGAGGACAGAACCTGTATGCCCTTTGAGTTCGGCTAATTGTTTGCCTGCGCTATCCCACACCCGCGCCGTTCTGTCATCTGAAGCGGTGAGAATGCGTTTACCATCCGGGCTAAAAACGGCGCTGTAAACACCAGATGTGTGTCCTTTGAGTTCAGCTAATTGTTTGCCTGTGCTATCCCACAGCCGCGCTGTTGTGTCCCATGAAGCGGTGAGAATGCGTTTGCCATCCGGGCTAAAAATGGCGCTGTTGACATTATCTTTATGCCCTTTGAGTTCGGCTAATAACTTGCCCGATATATCCCACAGTCGTGCAGTATTGTCAGATGAAGCAGTGAGAATACGTTTGCCATCCGGGCTAAAACTGGCGTTGAGGACAAAACCTGTATGCCCTTTGAGTTCTGCTAATTGCTTACCTGTGCTATCCCACACCCGCGCTGTTTTGTCCCATGATGCAGTTACAATACGTTTGCCATCCGGGCTAAAACTAGCGCTGTTGAGATCAGATGTATGCCCTTTGAGTTCGGCTAATAACTTGCCCGAACTATCCCACAGCCGCGCGGTTTTGTCCGATGAAGCGGTAAGAATGCGTTTGCCATCTGGGCTAAAAATGGCGCTGTAGACACCAGAAAGCTTTTTGAGTTCGGTAAATTGTTTACCTGTACTATCCCACAGCCGCGTTGTACTGTCTGAAGCGGTAAGAATGCGTTTGCCATCCGGGCTAAAACTAGCGCTGTTGACATTATCTGTATGCCCTTTGAATTCGGCTAATTGCTTACCTCCACTATCCCACAGCCGTACCCTTCTGTTATTTGAAGCGGTAAGAATGCGTTTGCCATCTGGGCTGAAACTAGCGGTGTTGACAGCAGATGTGTCCTCTTTGAGTTCTGCTAATTGTTTACCTGCGCTATCCCATACTGGTGCGCTATCCGATGAAGCGGCGAAAATGCGTTTGCCATCGCGCTTATAATTTGCAAAATTAGAATATATATCCTCTTTTTCCGGTATTTGCTCCGACATATCCCACAGCCGCGCCGTATTGTCCGATGAAACAGTGAGAATGCGTTTACCATCTGGGCTAAAACTGGTGCTGTAGATAGAACCGCTAGGCCATTTGAGTTGTGCTATTTGCTTGCCCGAGAGATTCCATAGCCGCGCCATGTCATCAGAAGCAGTGAGAATACGTTTGCCATCCGGGCTAAAACTGGCGCTGATGACGCTAGATGTATTCCCTTTGATTTGTGCTATTTGCTTGCCTGAGGTATCCCACAGCCGCACCGTATCATCAGAAGCAGTGAGAATACGTTTGCCGTCTGGGCTAAAACTGGCGCTGATAACGCTAGATGTATGCCCTTTAAGTTGTGCTATTTGCTTCCCCGAGGTATCCCACAGCCGCACCGTGTCATCAGAACCAGTGAGAATGCGTTTGCCATCTGGGCTAAAACTAGCTCTGTTGACGGGAACTGTATCCCCTTTAAGTTCTGCTAATGGCTTACCTGCACTATCCCACAGCCGCGCCGTTTTGTCCGATGAAACAGTGAGAATACGTTTGCCGTCTGGGCTAAAACTGGCGCTGTTGACAGGACCTGTATGCCCTTTGAGTTCGGCTAATGGCTTACCTACACTATCCCACACCCGCGCTGTATTATCCGATGAAACAGTGAGAATACGTTTGCCATCCGGGCTAAAACTGGCGCTGACGACAGAACCTTTATGCCCTTTAAGTTCTGCTAATTGCTTACCTGCGCTATCCCACACCCGCGCCGTTTGATCATCGGAAGCAGTGAGAATCCGTTTGCCATCCGGGCTAAAACTGGCACTGTTGATAGAACCTTTATGCCCTTTAAGTTCTACTAATTGCTTACCCGATATATCCCACAGCCGCGTCGTATTGTCCTCTGATGCGGTGAGAATGCGTTTACCATCTGGGCTAAAACTAGCGCTCCTGAGAGAACCTGTATGCCCTTTGAGTTGATTTTGCTCGTGAATATTGTCAACAATCGTCTGTAAAGCTAAGACAGGGCTAGCAGCTGGATATTCCGCTGGTTCATTTTCTTTATTTATGAGATTGTGTAAATCTTGCCCTGCGTTTAAAGCTAAAAGCAATGCTTCTATTTGTTGGATCTGAAAAAGCTTCTCTGCTGCAACGCCTTGTCGTTCTAGAATTGCACTTTTCTGTGCCTTGCCCACAAGCCCAAATGCTTGTAATGTGACAATTCCTGCAACAACAAAGGATGCAATCAACACTCCCGATCCAACACGAATCCGCTGCTGTGCTTTCTGGTTAGCTTTTGTTAATATCTGCTTAGCCTGCTCAGTTTGTTTTAACTGTTCTTCAGTTTGCAGGCGTTGCTTTCTTTCCTGTTCCAGTTCAGCCATCACCTGGCTTAACTTCGGTTCCTGTTGGTGGCGGATAAACTCAGCTAAATAATCATGCACCAACTGATAGCGGTTTGCCGGATTTTCTTTTAACAAAACCACCAAGCCAGATTCCACAAAAATCTCTAAAATCAAATCTAACTTGCTCGCATCTTTACTCAAATCTGCAGCTAACACCTGCAAATCCCGTTCCAGTTCAGCATGAGTCTTCAGTGGACGAGTTCCTTTTTCATCCGTCAGCAAATACAACACAAATTCCGCCGTTTGCTGATTTTCTTCTCCACAATCCTGAACCACTTCATCCAGATAACGTTTTACCAGTTCTTCCTTTGTGCCACACTCCTGATATTTTGCCAGAGTTGTGATATTTTCCGCTTGCAGTTGCGCCCCCACAACCTGCAACTCAATCGGGCGCACTTCGCCCAATTCACGCGCCAAATCCCGCACTAGTTCTGCAATTAAGGCAGGTTCTAAGTGAAAATTAGCCCGTTCAGTTAATTGCTGAATAATTGAGCGTGCATCATCACGGGAGAAGTTACCCAACTCATAAAGGACATTCTCGCTGAGAATATCAATCTGAATCATCGAGCTGTCGCGGAAGCGATTAAACTTGAGCAAATAATGTAAGTAATCTTCTCGCAACGACAATACTATCTTCACCGATAAGATATTAAGGCAATCTCTTAAAAAATGAAAAAATAGCCACCTTTGCTGTGGTTCGATATCAACAAAGAAAAATTCTTCAAATTGGTCAAAAATCAGTACAGGACGAAGATTATATATTTCACACTGTCGTAATTGTTTTAACAGCGTAGTTCGAGAGTCAGGCGTTTCAACTTCTGACACTTGCGCTTGAGTTTCTAAACCTGAAATTTGAGCTTCCCCTCCTCCCCATCTTCCCATCTCCTGTAACGCCTCTTTTATCTGGCGTCCCAACTCTTCCATCCAGTTGGTGTAAACTCGTATCGGCACAACCAAATTATCTTGAATGCCGATCGCCTTCTTTTTCAAAGCTGGAACAAGTCCCGCATTAACCAGAGAACTTTTGCCAACTCCTGATTGTCCATGAATAACTATCAATTTATAATCAGGACGACCGATGCGTTCAATCAAACGTTCTACATCAAGTAAACGACCAGATGCACTAATTTCTGGCGCTATATTTTCCTGTAGAGACGTTGCAGGCAACTTCTCTACAATTTTGGATAAATTTGCGTGTCGTGTCGCTTGTAATCTTCCTGCACCAATAAACGCCCGCAAGCCAAATTGTTGTTCAACCGAAAGCCCTTCCTGTTTAATTTGAAAAGCTTCGAGATATTGCTTTTGTTTTAAATATAAACTTCGTAAATTTCTTAAAAGACTAAGATATAGTTCGGGTTTAGAGTCAGAAACACCTATTTGGATTGCTGTTTTTAAATTATTAATAGCCGCTTGCTCTTCGCCTAAGTTTTGTTGTGCTTTCGCTAAAAGAAACAAAAATTCCTGGCGATTAGAAATCGCAGACGGATTCGTAGATAAAACTTCTAACGCCTTTTCCGCTAAAGTTTTCGCTTCTTGCCATTTTTGATTTGCCAAAGCAACTTCAGCCAAAAAGCCATAATCTTGAGATACCCTCAGCAAATCTCCTTCAGCTTCATGGATGAGTAAAGCACGCTGCGCTAACTTCTTTAACTCCTCCCAATCTTGTAATTCACGTAAGATTTTGCCAAACTTATCAAGTAAATTAGCAATTAAATCTGAACGTTGAGCAGATTCCAAAACTTGGAGACATTGCTGAAGGTAATTTCTTGTTTCTTGCCAATCAGAATCTTCCGTTTTATCACGTTGTAGAGACGTTGCATGTGAGTCCAGCGCTGCGGGAGGGTTTCCCTCCGCAGGCGAGTGGCGAACCCGTAAGGGCAACGTCTCTACATTCTGAGGAGAATTTCTTTCTTGTTGTCTCGCTTTTTCGTAATAACAGAAAGTGATATTGCTCAGGACTTTGCCTTGCCAGACTAAATCATTGACTTGCTGCCAAAAAGCCAAACTTTGTTGATAATACTCCAAAGTAGTATCTAAGTGATTATCAACAAATTCTGTGAATCCCAACAAATATTCGATTCTCGCTTTTACTCCTGGTTCTAGAACTTGTCCGGAATTTTGCAAATCTTGCCAAGCTAACTTAATCTCGGAATATTTTTCTAAAGTCAGACTGAAATCACCAGTCAAGAATTGCTCTGCTGTTTCTTGCAAAAACTCCATCAACTCATTGGGAGCAATCGGAAAAATTTTCGTTGTTCCCCAACTTTCCAAATCAGGAGCAAACTGCATGAACTGCTTGTGAACTTCATCATCAATCCACAACACCACAGGGAAAGGAAAATGATTGCGAAACTCCTCCCGCACCTGATTTGCACTAATCAGCATTTGCTCAAGATTCCGCACTGATTCCAAACCCAAAACCATCAGGGCTTGCACATCATCCCCGGATTCTTCGCGAATGGCAGTATAAAGAGTCCTTGCAGATTCCTTCAGAACCAGGACGCGAATTTCAACTTGACAAATGTCACGTAATCGTTTTATTAGATGCAAGCGCAAACTACGATAATTGCACCGTGCCAGAATCAGCTTAAACTGTCCAACAGAAGCCTCAATCCCCCAAGCCAATTGCTTCAATGAGCGCTCATTGTTGACATCAACATTAAATTCATCTGCGTCCATCTACTTCGGCGTCCATCTGCGGTTCCTTAGCTCTTTGATGTATTATTGTTCACGACCGCCTGGGGTTAAAAAGCCCAGTCTCATAGCCAAAGTCCTCTCAAGAGGACTAATCACTTTCGCGTAGCTTTGTTTTTAGTCCATGACCGCCTGGGGTTAAAAAGCCCAGTCTCATAGCCAAAGTCCTCTCAAGAGGACTAATCACTTTCGCGTAGCTTTGTTTTTAGGATCGCCTGGGGTTAAAAAGCCCAGTCTCATAGCCAAAGTTCTCTCAAGAGGACTAATCACTTTCGCGTAGCTTTGTTTTTAGGATCGCCTGGGGTTAAAAAGCCCAGTCTCATAGCCAAAGTCCTCTCAAGAGGACTAAGCACTTTCGCGTAGCTTTGTTTTTAGTCCATTTTAATGGACTTAGCCTATGAGCCAGGAACTTTTAGTTCCTGGCGGTTGTGGAAACTTATAAAGAACACTGGAATTGTTCAGCCATTCAACTCCCGCGCCTCCGCCAAAATAGGATTCACTTCAAACCAAGACTCACCGCGATCACGATATTCAAAAACAAACCGACTGCGAATCAGCTTCTGATACCCCAAATCATCACTCACTTTTTTCGTTTGCTTCACACGACGCAACAATTCCCACTCCTCATCAGAAATGGGCAAAACCATTTCATTGCGACGAGCACGAATCACAGTATCCAAAGTTTCACGACTCAAAGGAAGTGACATTTCCTCCATAATCCATGTATTCACCAGCCTGAGCAAGTCGCGCACATGACCACCACTCATCCTACACAAGTGCTCAAGAGTTGCCTTACGATCAAAAACAAACGTAATATTACTGATACGCTGGTCTGGTCGTAAGTCAGGATAAGCTCTTGCCAGTACCATCTCTTGCATCAGCGCCATTCCCTCTTCATGAACACTGCCATCTGACCATTGTACAGGTACCATCGGTAACACTCTGGGATCTTCCAAAAATCGCTGTGTGAGGGTTCCATAGTCATTAGAAAACTTCAAAGACAGTGGCATTGTATACACAACATGACAATTCAACTTCGTGAGATACTCACCCTGATCCACAAACAAGTATTCTTGTTGTGGACGTCCCCAAGCCTTGGGACGATTATCAATTCTGTCAAGATTATCTACAATCACCACTAAACCTTTTTTGCCCTGCTGTTTCAGTTGGGCGATCGCAGGTTCCAGCAACTCCTTATTAATCGCGTCTAACAGTTTAATTTTTTGTGGCCCCAGATACTGGTTGAGTTTTTCCCGCAGTGTTGCGTCACTCTTAACCTTAGTCGTGATTTCCCCAATTCCAAAAGCCAAAGTAAACTTTTCTTTTTCAGACGTGACACCAAAATCACCAACATTCGGAACTTTGAGTTTGACGCCAGTCACATCAGCATTTAAAACCCTGATAGCACCTTGCAGTAATTCTTTCAGCCGGCTGGGTTCTTCAAGATTGAGTTTTTCTAAACTTTGACTGACGCGACGGGCGATCGCCAACAGCACATCAGCAATATCCACATCAGTCATTTCCAAGTCTTCGCTAGACTCAAAATAGATAACACAAAAACCATCCGCTTCCAACTCCAGTTGCAGCCGCCGCAATTCCGTAGATTTCCCACACCCAATGTGCCCAGTAAAAAGCGTGCAGGTAGGGTCATTCGGCTTAAAAAATGTCATCTTCTGCTTTAGTTTGAAGATAATATCTCCACCACGCACAGAAGAAAAGTCAATATAATACTTCTTATCCTGTGTGTCGTTAACAACAAGAGTTCTGCTGGGATCTGTAGCTTCAAAAAACTTGCGTAAGTCTATCATCATAAAGCTTGTAATTTATAACTACTCATTTTTTATATCTTTGGTTTCCAAGGATATAAATAGCTACAGCTTTGATACTTGATTTTCCTGGCAATTTTAAGATGAGCTTAAATAGAATCTGGATCGACTCCCATCGCACGTAAGCGTTCCGCCAAGACTTGAGCGCGTTCTTCTGGAGTTAACAAGCGCTTTCCTGCTTCGTTATACCAGTACAGCCACTCCCGCGTAATTCCTTGATAAGTTCCCCGTTCCATTCTTTGATTCCCTCTTCCCTTTGTCCTCGACAACCCCACCTATGGCACAATGAAAACGGTAATAAAAGAAATATAGATAAGGTAATTTAGTGAGTTCAACTGCTCAAGCTACCGCTGCGGCGCGTCGCGTGGTATTTCCATTTACAGCAATTGTCGGTCAGGAAGAAATGAAACTGGCTCTATTGTTGAACGTGATTGACCCGAAAATTGGCGGTGTGATGATTATGGGCGATCGCGGTACCGGAAAATCCACAACTATCCGGGCGCTAGCTGATTTGCTTCCAGAAATTCCCGTCGTTGCTAACGATCCCTTCAACAGCGATCCTAGTGATCCCGATCTGATGAGTGATGAAGTCCGCCAACAGCTACAGCAAGGGGTGGATATTCCCGTTATTCCAAAAAAAGTCCAAATGGTCGATTTGCCTTTGGGAGCAACAGAAGATCGAGTTTGTGGTACCATCGACATCGAAAAAGCATTATCAGAAGGTGTTAAAGCCTTTGAACCAGGACTCTTGGCAAAAGCCAACCGGGGTATTCTCTATGTGGATGAAGTCAACTTACTAGATGATCACTTAGTAGACGTGCTTCTTGACTCCGCCGCCAGTGGTTGGAACACAGTAGAACGAGAAGGAATTTCCATACGTCACCCGGCGCGTTTCGTGCTTGTAGGTTCTGGTAACCCAGAAGAAGGAGAACTGCGTCCTCAACTTCTAGATAGATTTGGAATGCACGCAGAAATCCGTACAGTTAAAGAACCAGCTTTGCGGGTGCAAATCGTAGAACAACGCTCAGAATTTGACCAAAATCCACCAGTATTTCTCGAACAGTATAAATCTCAACAGGAAGAACTCCAACAGAACATCATTAACGCCCAAAATCTGTTGCCATCTGTGGCAATTGATTACGATTTACGTGTCAAGATTTCTGAAGTCTGTTCCGAACTTGATGTTGATGGCTTGCGTGGTGACATTGTGACTAACCGTGCGGCAAAAGCGATCGCCGCATATGAAGGACGTACCGAAGTAACAGTAGATGATATCCGTCGCGTGATGACTTTATGTCTGCGTCATAGACTGCGAAAAGACCCCTTAGAGTCAATAGATTCTGGATACAAAGTACAAAAAACCTTTAGCCGCGTCTTTGGCGTAGAAGTACCCGAAGAGACGACACAACAAAACGGTACAGGACAAAAATTAGGAGTTAGAAATTAACAAGGAAGAGTGAAGAAAGAAAAGACATTGCTTTATCTTTTTTTTCTTTCATCTTCTTTATAAAAGATTATCACTTAGCACTTATAACTTAATATGAGATTTTGGCACTTTTGGTTCAATAGCTTTGTTTTATCCAGCCAATACAACCCACCTCGGTTTGTAGAGATGCTGATGGTACTGCTAGCAATTGTTATGCTAATAGTCTGGAACTTCACACTACAGACACCCTATATGATACTTGGCTGGAGCTTTGTAATTGGGGCATCAATTTCTATCTTAGTACGAGAAGCTATTGCTCCTTCACCAGATATAAGAGTTAACCAATTAGCAGCATTTTTCTTCCTCAGCATTAGTCTTTATGGCTTTGTTTACGTATTTCAAACTCTCTGAAATAACTTATATTGCTTCTTATGCGTTAAGCGCGATGCACTGCGCCGCCCTGAGCTTGTCGTATACGCAAAGCGCACGCTAAAAGCGAACGCGTAGCTAGTCCGTTCGCGAAGCGTGTCCGGAGGACACAGGACTCAGGGAGCGTGGTCGTTGTGTTCCCTACCTCTACTTTATCAATTCACCCTATGGCTAACGCCACGCCTTACGGCTATCGGGTATGTCTTCGACACGCCTGAGCGCACAGCGCACGCGGCTTGGGCGAACGGCGAACGCAGTCGCCTCTGTCGGGAAACCCTCATCAAGCACTGGTCTAACCAACTCAAACCGAATTCCTATAGTAGAAGATAACAATTACTTGAAAGCTTGTGACTGTCTGTATCTGTTAATTCAGTATTTACCAGTATATTTCTCCAGATTTAATGTTTTATACGTAAGTATAGTTGATTTTTAAACTGACACGTAAAGTAATATTTAGTAATGCAAATTTTCTCATAAAGTTATTCAATTTAGATGCATTTCTCAAGAAAAAGTTGCCATACTGATAGGGGTTAAAACCATTTTTTACTTGAGAAAATTTTCTTAATAAGAGTGCTAGTTATGACAACTATAAAATCCTGTGTTTCAACTTGTCGTCACTGTCGGTACTACACTCCAGAGGGTCAACGTGGTGGTACTTGTCAATTATTAAATGTATCGGTCAAATCAGGATGGAAAGCCTGCTCTTTATATGTCCGATCTTTTGAACCTTTTTGCGAAGCTCTTGTTAGCGCTAAATAAATCACTGTAGTGGTGTTTTTCAAGAACAATTGCAGTTTCCATTTGGGTGCAATACACTCTCGAATTGGCTCCCCTACACGCTTACACACGCCAGATACCTACCGAGGGAGACCCTCTCCGTTTGCGTAGCGCCCCCTATGCCTGCGGCACGGCTACGCCTATCGGGGCTAGTTGCACGCCAGTCCCCTGGCTCGGGGGGAACCCAGAGCAGTCGCCACAACGGGGGGAACCCCAACGCCAGATGCCTGCGACGGGAAACCCGTCTTCAGCACTGGCTCCGCAAGGCGCTGCTCTGGGCACGGGGCTGGCTCCACAACGCGCTTAACCCGACGCCCTTCGGGTTCGCCAGTCGCCTAGGTCGGGAGACCCTCCTGCAGCGCTGGTCTCACCAGATACCTCTGTCGGGAAACCCTCATCAAGTACTGGCTCCGCAAGGCACTTCTCTGTGCAGTACTGGCTCCCCTACACCCTTTTCTTGGTCAAGAGTTAATCCTTATTTATTTTGACATACTTGTAGTCATTGAGGTATATTGAGAGATTGTGTGTCTCAATCCTGCTCGGATCAGGTAAAGGCAATACGAAAGCTGGAAAGCAGTCTTAACGAGCATATAGTCCAGCTACCTGTACGGCAACCTCAAGGACAATTTTATGACCTACGCAATTATTGAAACCGGCGGCAAGCAAGTAAAAGTCGAAGCTGGTCGGTTTTATGACATTGAACTGCTGCATGTTCAACCAGACGAGAAAGTTACTATAGATAAAGTATTGCTAGTGCAGCACGACGGCGAAGTCACCATAGGACAGCCGCTTGTGGGAGGAGCAAAGGTAGAAGGCACGGTGATGCGGCATCTAAGAGGTCGCAAAGTCCTGGTTTATAAGATGAAACCGAAAAAGAAAACTCGTAAAAAACGGGGTCATCGCCAGGAAATCACTAGATTATTGATTAATTCAATTAGCCTCGACGGTTCGGTGCTTGCTTCCGAAGAAAAGGCGATCGCCTTAAATGCAGCAACTGAGGTGACTATAGAACCAGGCCAAACAACTGAAACTCCAGAGACTGTCGATGTTGTAGCACAACCAGTCGCCCAGAATTCACCCGCTGAAGAAACAGCTGCTGAATAATAGATACAAGTAGAGACACAAGAGGAAATTATGGCTCATAAGAAAGGAACAGGTAGTACACGCAACGGTCGTGATTCTAACGCTCAAAGACTGGGTGTAAAGCACTACGGTAGTGAAGTTGTCCGGGCGGGAAATATCTTAGTGCGTCAGCGCGGGACTAAATTTCATCCTGGTAACAACGTTGGTATTGGCAAAGATGACACTTTGTTTGCTTTAATTGACGGCGTAGTCACATTTGAACGCAAGGGCAAAACCCGTAAAAAGGTTAGCGTTTATCCAGTTGCAGCACCAGCCGAGGCAGTTGCAAGCTAGTCATTAGTTAAACCTAACAGTCCATAGCAACTATGGACTGTTGAGTTAAATCAACTTATGAATCAACGCACCTAAGGCTAAACTCGTCAAACACAAGATAGACAACAAGCAAAAGGTTTGTCCTTGATTAAAGCCAGCTGTTTGAAGATCCATCCTTGCTAATGCAGTCGCAGCAACGATGAGCAACGTATCAAGAAATAGTCGAAACCTGGCTATCATTAAAAAAAACAAGAAAGCCGCTAAAACGCTAAGACCAAAAGACCTAAGATTTGATTTGAATAACAATAAAGAAAAGTTTGCAAGCCTTGTCCCGGAAATCGTTAAACCTCCCGTGATAAGTAAGATAGCAATAACAGCCAGTAGCCACATATACCAAGGAGTGTATATTTTAGATATTATCCACCCAGTGCTGGTGTAAGTAAGCAGTAGTAATGCTAGGGAAAGCAAAGGCGGTCTTTTCGAGATTGACATTAGTTGTTCCCAACATACAGAATAAGCTATAATTTCACAGCTATCTAAAGCATATACGTACTGCTTTGTAGCAAAGCATGAATCGCAACACTATAAGCCGTCACAGGAAAGCCAATTTAATTGATAGATAATGGCTTGAATAGCTTAAACTATATGTTTATTATCATATTTTTTTTACCTTCTATCAAGAGGCTGTTATGCTTTCCATAAAGAAAGCAAGGTCAGTTTGCAAAAAATTCCCGCTCAAAGTATTAAAAAATTTCTTAAACATTTGTAAACTATTACAAGCTTTGTAGCCGCGTATCATGTCTTGTTAAGGGATTATCATGAGACAACTTGTTATCGCTCAGCGTGTATGCCTCACTGGTCATATCTTGGCAAAGGCTTTTGGACTAATAGGCATTCTATTGGTCATACCTAATGCCGAAACAATTTTCAATTCAGGAGAGGTTGGACAAAAAGCCATGCAGTTGAGTATGGCTGATGGTGGTGTGGTAGATATTATTTTGGGGACAATAGCCGTCTCCATTTATGCATATCGAGTATTGGGATGGCGCACTTGGCTAGGGTTTCTACTACCATCTGTATTAATATCGGTGGGCAGTGAATTACTGGGCACAAGTACTGGATTTCCCTTTGGATACTACAGTTACTTGAGTGGCTTAGGATATAAGATTGCGGGGCTTGTGCCATTTACAATTCCCTTATCCTGGTTTTATGTGGGCTTGTCTGCTTACCTGATTGCTCGTACTGGTTTGAGGGTAGCTCAAAATCCCAGTTTAGTGCGCCAAGTAGGCGCTATAGCATTGGGCGCTTTGCTTTTTACCTGCTGGGACTTTGCATTGGAACCAGCCATGAGTCAAACATCTCTCCCCTTTTGGTTTTGGGAAAATCCAGGTGAGTTCTTTGGAACACCCTATCAAAATTATGCGGGTTGGTTTGGCACTAGCGCCCTGTTTATGAGCGTGGCAGCATTGCTGTGGAGAAACACGCCCATAAAATTGGAGCGATCGCAACTCAATGTCCCCTTAGTCGTTTATCTTAGCAATTTTGCTTTTGCTGCAGGACTGAGCTTAGCAGCTGGATTTGCTATCCCAGTTTCATTAGGCTTTGTCTTGGGCGTAGTTCCAGCTGTAGTACTTTGGTGGAGATCAATTGCTGCATCTGCTAATGTTGCTGTTGCACCAACAACCGAAGTTACTGTAGCAAGCGTCAAAGTTGCTGTCAAATAAAGCTTTGATTTCCATCCCCAGGTATTTTGCTGTGCAAGACGCGTTGAGTTTCGCAAGTGCTCTTTCATTGTTATTACTGCTCATCCAACTAAGCGCAACAGCAATTTTGCTGTCGCGTCTGTTAAAAGGACCTAGCCGCCATCCTCCCATTACACCCCAAAAATCCACACCAGAACTTTTGGGGTGTGTGAGTGTCGTCATTCCTACCTTAAATGAAGCTCTTCGTATTGCCCCTTTGCTAGACGGGATTTCTCACCAAAGCTATGAAGTCCGAGAAATAATCATTGTAGATAGCAAATCTAGTGATGGCACACCTGAGTTAGTCAAAACCGCACAGCAAAAAGATCCTCGCTTTCGCCTGATGAGCGATGATCCCTTACCAACTGGTTGGGTGGGGCGTCCTTGGGCTTTGCATTACGGCTTTTTGCACACCTGTGAGGCGAGTGAGTGGTTTCTGGGTATGGATGCTGATATACAACCATCACCTGGTTTGGTTGCGGGTTTGGTGAAGACAGCAGAAACTCAAGGCTATGACTTGGTTTCTCTCTCACCCCAGTTCATTCTCAAATATCCAGGAGAGTGCTGGCTACAACCAGCTTTGTTGATGACTCTGCTTTACCGATTTAATCCTGCTGGTGTGAATGCTCAGCAGTCAGAACGAGTGATGGCGAATGGACAATGCTATTTGTGCCGTCGCTCTGTTCTAAAAGCTGTGGGTGGATATACGAGTGCGAAAGGTTCTTTTTGTGATGATGTCACTTTAGCACGGAACATAGCTGCCTCTGGGTATAAAGTTGGCTTTTTAGATGGGGCAAAAGTGCTCAAGGTAAGGATGTATGAGGGAGCAATGGAAACTTGGGAACAATGGGGGCGAAGCCTTGACTTGAAAGACGCTTCGTCCCGTGCTCAAGTTTGGGGAGATTTATGGCTCCTCACAGCAGTTCAAGGTTTACCGCTTGTAGTTGTCCTCATCTACCTCTTTTTTTCTCCACTGCTCAATACCTCCCCTGCTCCTCTGCTTTTCCTGGTGGTACTGAATCTTTTTCTACTGCTGATTCGCTTTGCTATGCTTTTTGCGATCGCACCCTCCTATGATCGCAATCAAGCAAAAGGCGGTTGGTTGTTCTGGCTTTCGCCTTTGGCTGATCCAATCGCGGTGCTACGGATTTATCTATCTGCATTCCGTACCCCTAAAGAGTGGCGAGGACGTAAGTACAGTACTCAGTGATGAGTCCTGAAGTGCTGATTGTTTAACGACTCGCGTAAGTTCTTACCCCAACAAACAGGGGATTTTGTTGGGATACTTCACGATTCCGTCTCACTTTCTACCTTATCGCCCCGTTCCAATTCCCAGAGAATTTGATTACCTTCACGCCGCACCCGTGAGACAAGCCAGTTTCGCCAGCGCCACTCGTCTCCACGACTGGTAACAGCGCTGGCGTGAACATCCATCAAGTCTGCCAGTTCAGAACTTGTGATCAGGTAACCTTTCTCGGCAATTTCGTCCGCAATGCGGAGAGTTTCTACTAAGTTGCGCAGTTGTGTTACCCTGATTTCTCGGGGTAATTCCTCATTTGCGGAACTAGGAGAGTGGGTTTGTGGTTCCATATTGGTTATATCTGTTGCAAGAGTAGTGATTGCTTCTTTCTTTGTGTTAATGATTGTAGGATTTGTTTCCGAATCTGATACTCTTGATATACTTAGACCGTTCTTTTGTTCCAAAGAAAAGTTTTGTTGTTGCAAGGACAAAGTTTTGTTATTGGCAAAGGCGCGGGCGATCGTATCACAGCGTTCGTTACCAATATTACCTGCATGACCCCGCACATGCTCCCATCTAACTCGTGGACTATTAAGATCGTCTAAGATTTCTAACAGGTCTTGGTTCAGCACAGGATTTCCATCTGACTTTTTCCAGCCTTTCCTTTTCCAGCTTTTCACCCATTTTGTCACGCAGTTTATCAGATATTCGCTGTCGGTGTGGAGGGTGATGGCTTCATTTTGTCCTGAGTCTTGCAAAAATTGGAGGGCGGCGATCGCAGCTTGCATCTCCATTTTATTGTTAGTCGTTCGGGAGGATGCACCGCCCATTTCGTGAATCGAACCATCACTGAAATAGACAACCACACCCCAACCACCAGGGCCAGGGTTGCCTGTGCAAGCACCATCAGTGTATATACTTTTGATTGTGGAAACTAAAGACATAGTTAATATTAAACTCTCCTGGCTTTGAAAAACCAGGATTTTGAACTGATATTGCTATGTGGACTAAAAGTCCTACTAGTCAACATTATTCTGTGCTGAACGCACTTTGACTGGTTCAAACAGTCCTACCCGCCTCAACTTATTTCTAGGCTGTGCGGCTACTTTCGTCTCTTCCAACCTTAAAGATTTTACGTACTGAAGGCAGTGAAAAACTCTTCTCAGTACAACCCATATCTTTAGTTGTTATGGTTCAGTATGGAACAGGTTTTGTTTGTTGGATTTTTTCATCCTTGTGTTACCATCATCCCATCTTAAGACATTTATCAGATGATGCAACTATACAACTATAGCAGTCGCCATAATTGTTAGGACATTTCCCTGTTCCCTCTTAAGAGAAATACGATGTCCTAAACGATATGTCTGTTGCTATACCATTAAGCCTCTCTCGTCAAAACAATTTGAATTTGAGCGTGATCGTGGATCACCAAGCTAATAATTCCCGTTTTCTGCTGATGGGAAAAATAATACATAGCAAGAACATCAGGAAAATAGCTAGCTTGGAGCGACAATGGCATCTACTCCTAAATCCTTTCGGGATATTCAAAATCAATGGGCACGCTTATTTGTAGAATCATTAGCGAATGAAGGGGTTATCACCGGGTTTCCCAATAGGACGTTTCGCCCTGACACTTCAGTAACCCGTGCTGAATTTGCTGTTATTCTTACTAAGACATTTACAAAACTTAAGAAAAAACGGGACTATATTCGTTTTATCGATGTTGCGGCTCATCACTGGGCAGCAAAAGCTATTCAAACAGCTTATGCAATAGGATTTCTAAATGGGTTTCTCAATGATCGCTTCTTTCCTGACAGTAGGATTTCTCGATTAGAAGTTTTGCTGACTCTGGTAAAAGGCTTGGATCTTGCCTTAAAAGTAAAGCCTGAGAAGCTTGCAACCCTTCAAGAGATTTATCACGATACCAATCTAATTCCTGATTCTGCAATAACTCAGGTTGCAATTGCCACAAGTGCAGGTCTTGTAGCTAGTTACCCAAATACAAAATTACTCAAGCCCAATATACCAGCAACTCGCGCCGATGTAGCAGTTTCTGTGTATCAAGCGCTTTTTTTTATGGGTGAGGTGCAAAAAATTCCCTCTGACTACCTTGTCGTCCCACCACAACCGCAAACTGAGTTAGAACACGCTTCATTATAACCTTTGCGACTGTTGAACCAGGAACTTATACTGTGTGTGGAGTGGATAGCTTGGGGAATCAGAGTGCCCAAATGTCGATTGCAGTGAGTTGAAATAATATGAAATGCGATTAATGACTGGAGTTTAGACAGTCTAAACTCCACTTATTTAACAAGATAAAGATTATAAAAATAATATAATTTTTTGCCCATATTTTTGGTTCGTGCCGATTGATACGCTCAGGTGCAAGATATAAAGGATTGGCATAAATGCGATCGCCAAGGCACGTTTCGGGGGGAAGCGGAGGAACGTAAGCTGCCGCACTACCAACGACTTTTACCCACACCAACTCAGAAGTGATACTCAAGACAGTTGCTGCTGACACCCATGAGCACTTAGATTTGCTTGAATGACAAATTGATAAAATTTATAACATTTTTATACTACACTAACTATACAGGGAAAATTTTTCTGATATTGCCTCTATTTGTCAAAAGTTAGCTGTATGAAGAAATTAATTAAAGGTCTGCGTGAATTTAAGGCTAATTATGTTAGTACACACCAAGAACTCTTTGAACAACTATCTCAAGGTCAAAAACCCAGAGTGTTATTTGTTACTTGTTCTGATTCACGTGTAGACCCAAATCTAATTACACAAGCTGATTTAGGTGAATTATTTGTTATCCGCAATGCTGGCAATATTATTCCGCCATTTGGAGCAACCAAGGGCGGTGAAGGTGCGACAATTGAATACGCTGTGCAAGCTCTAGGTATTCGACAAGTTATTGTTTGTGGTCACTCGCATTGTGGTGCAATGAAAGGGCTGATGAAGTTACATAGCCTGCGAGATGAAATGCCGCTTGTTCATGATTGGTTAAAGTATGCAGAGGCAACCCGACTATTGGTAAAAGAGCATTACACCCAATACGAGGGGGAAGAACTACTCGAAATTTTAACCGCTGAAAATGTACTGACTCAAATTGAAAATCTGCGGACTTATCCAGTTATCCGCTCCAAGCTATACCAAGGACAACTAAAGATTTACGCCTGGATTTATAACATTGAGAAAGGAGAAGTTTTAGCCTTCGATCCAGAAACTCATGCTTATGTCTTGCCTCAAAGTCAACTCAAAAGTGATGACACAGATGAGAGACGACTTAAGGAAGAATTTTTAAATGGTAATAACATAAAAAATAACATTTCTGAACAAGAAACGGCAGTTGATCCGCCTCAAGAATTTTTCTATGACGTGCATCAAAGGTTTCCAATAACACGACTTTCAAAAGACCAAATGGATCGAATTTACCGAGGTTCAAGAAGAAACTGAATTTGAGAAGACTTTCATAGCAATTTTATTTGATTTGTGTGAAAGTGCCTGCGCGTAGCGCATAAGTTGAGGAACGAAACCCAACACCTGCCTCGCTTTTGTTGGGTTACGCTGGGCTTAACCCAACCTACTAGCGCGTCCACACCAAAATGTTGGGTTGAGGCTGCAGGGGGGCAGGGGGCAGGGAGCAGGGGAGAGGGAAAAAAGACTTTGTGCGCCGATTAACTTCTACCCAACAAAATAGACTAGACGCGCTACTACAATTCTTCTTAACTGAACCGTATTGCCCTAAAGCGCTACTACAACAGAACGCAACTTGGTATCAGGACGATTTCCCACAACTTCCTGCCAAACTTCCAGCCATGTTTGGGCTGCTTTGTCGCTTACCATTTCTGAGATCAAGGCATTGATGGTTTTTTCTGGGACAAGTCCCTGTGCTAATGTTGGGCAGACTTGGTGCTTGTCGTAAAGCTCAATCAGGGTTGTGATGCGGGTTTTCCACAGCGCTGCATGATTTGTGCTGTTAAACAGAGTACGGATAATTAACTCCGCATCCCCGACATCTACCTTAGCCACCTCGGTAAAGCAGTTAAACCCATACTTTCAGCTCAATTTTATCCAAAAATATCGACAGAAGGTCGCAGCTGAGTACAAATCGACAATGCTTGGTGAATGTCATTCGTCAAAAAGTTTTCAAAAACTTTTTCATCTGTCTGTTTGTTATCATCCAATGCAGTAAAAGCCTGCTGGCAGAAAATGTAATCGAATCGTGGTGCCCATTTTCTAGTTCCAAGCTGTGCTGTGATGGAACAATTATTAAGCATATGAGCCACCCCTTTTTGATACATGTAAGGGTTTAGAGAATCCACCGCTTCAATAATGGACTCATTGACAATTTCAGAGTAAAGATGTCCCTTTTCCTTCAATAAGTCTACTTGAGCCATCATGGTAGCGATATAAACTCCAGCAGTTACAGGATGAATGGAAACTTTCTCAGGTCGTCTATTATCACGAACATTGACGCCAACTTGCCACATTTGTGTGCCGTCAATTTTTCCTATAGGAAAACGCTGATGACGATTGTTTGCTTCAATCACGCTACGAATTTCATTTCCAGAAGCAACTTCATCATAAATCTCCATTAAGATTTCAGAAGCAGGATGATAAGCAGCAGAGTAAGCTTTTTTGAAGGTTTCTTTTTCGGCATCAGTTAGAGATATATAAATGGACAAGAACCCATTTTTAGAAATCATATTGCTAATTGGTTGAGTGAGAGATTCTACAGAATTTATATAAGCTTCCTCCTGAGAATGTCCAGAACGAATCAACCAGCGATATAAACTTTCTACAATTCCGTGAACTGCTCCCAGCAAAATTCCTCTTTCTCCAAAAATGTCAGACTTATATTCTGATTCAAGAGTCGTTTGGAAGATTGTAGGAGAACCAATTGCTACTGCTCATGCAAGTGCGTAATCTGTTGCTCTTCCATTAACATCTTGATGAATGGCAAAGCTGGAGTTAATGCCAGCGCCATGAATTTCTTTACCCTGTTCATAAAGTTGCCTGACTGAAAGTCCCATCCCTTTAGGACAAACAGCAATCACGTTAATAATTTCAGGAAATGAATCCCCAATGTTTTTTAGATGTCCAAGCAAAAATCCATGAGATAATCCGAGTGTAGTTCCAGGACGAATAGCCTCAAAAATTTGCTGATAATTTGCTGCCTGTGCAGCATCAGAAATGAGAAGAATTAACAAATCAGATTCAGAGATGACTTCATACATTTCTCCTAATGTGCCATTGTCTCTAGTAAAACCAGCTTTTTCTGCCAATGGAATAGAAGATGAATTTTTCCGAAGACCTACTTTGACCTTGATGTTAGTTCCTGCTAGAGAATCTCTTAAATTTTGTGCTTGAGCAGGACCTTGGGACGACCAACCAATCACTCCGATTTGGTGAATTTCTGCAAAAGCTTTAGGTAAAAGTGGAAAAAGATGGCGTCCTCCTCGAACGATATATTCTTCTTTCCCTGCTAAGATAATCTTCTCTTTCTCGAATGTATTTGTGCTAAATTCTAACCTCATCGTCTGTTATCCTTATCAATAAAAGCTTTTTCCGGAAGTTTTTACTGTTTGTGTTGCTAAAGCTATGCACTCTTCAGTACTCATCAAAATCACGCCAATATTCCTTAGCTCTTGCAAACCTCGTTCATAGACTTGAGATGTAGCATTTGGAATGAAAACGACTCTAAAATCTCGTTCACTTGCCTCATAAATTGTAGTGCGTGGGCAGTTAGGAAAGTTACATCCGCAAATCACTAAAGTGTTAATGGAATACTCACGTAAATGTTTTTCAAGAGAGGTTTGAAAAAAAGCTCCCCATCTTGGTTTGTACATAATCCATTCATGATGACTAACCCATTGAAAAGATCCTAAAATTAGCTTATCTATATCAAGCATTATTTGAAATGATAGTTTTAATTCGTTGACAAGTTCTACTCCATCAGTGCCAGGAACTGCAACCTGCTTACCATTTTTAATATCTTGTCTGCGACATAAATCAACATTGGAACCATCGGGTAAATAAATCCTGATAACATGAATAATCGGTTTCCCGCTTTGTCTAAATGCTTGTAATAATTGCTGAATTTTAGGTATCACTTCCCATGTACCAAGAATCTCTGCACAAGCCCCAGGTAATGCAAAAGATTTTTGTATATCTATAGTCAGCAAAGCAGCATTTTCCCAATCAGGACTGGTGTCGTCTTTCATGGAATCAAATCCCTAAATATTGGTTATTTTGAATATTCTTGTTGTTAATTTCTAACATAAGTGCTAAGTTTTCCACTGTCCAACACATTTTTGATAGGCAATTAACACTTAAAATGTTCTAATGGAGCTTCGACATTTACGCTATTTTGTTGCTGTTGCAGAGGAACTGCACTTTGGTCGAGCTGCACAACGACTGCACATGACTCAGCAACCTTTAAGTCAACAAATCCGTCAGCTGGAGGATGAATTAGGCGTACTCTTGTTTGAGCGCACTAAGCGTCGAGTTCAATTAACAGAACCAGGAAAAGCATTTTTAGTAGAAGCACGTCATATTTTACTGAAAGCAACTGAGGCTGTAGAGATAGTAAGACAAGTGGCTCAGGGAGAAAGCGGACGACTCAAGGTGGGATTCTCTGGTTTTGCTACCTATAGCGTTTTACCCAAAGCTTTGAGGATTTTTCGAGAGCGTTTTCCACGCGTGGAACTCGAATTAGAGGAAATGACAACAAGTGCTCAAGTGCAGGCGCTGCAAGAACAGCAAATCCATCTTGGTTTGATGATTCCGCCTACACCTGATGCTTCTTTGACTCTTGAACCAATCCTCAAGGAGCCACTTGTTGTGATATTGCCAGAGACTCATCCTTTAGCAACTCAGCCAGAGTTAGCATTACCCATGCTGGCTAATGAGTCCTTCATTCTGGTATCACGTCAATTAGAACCGGGCTACTACGACCAGTGTATTAGTTTATTCCAACAAGCAGGTTTTAGCCCTAAAGTCGTGCAAAAAGCCAGCCAAAAGCAGACAATTCTTGGTCTTGTCTCTGCTGGTATGGGTGTCTCCCTTGCTCCTGCATCCATACGTAATATTCACAGAACAGGAGTTGTATACATTACTTTGAATCTATCGGATGCAGAGGTGGAGCTAGTAGCTGTCTGGCGACAAGATGAGTCATTACCAGTTTTGCGGACATTTCTTGAGGTTATGAAAGAGGTTGTGGATCAAAATTTCAGTCCGATTTTATAAAGGTAGAGGCGCAAATGCATGTACAAATCTAAACAATGTTATCCAACGCAGTGATTTAGGATAACTTTTATTCCAGGGAGGGTGTGAATTACCACTCTTTTTCCCTAAAATAAGTTTCTTTGCGAACACTCGAACAAGTGTAAACCAAACTGCTGCGAAAGTTCTTCACAAACCTTAACCCCCCGAACACTATTAACCCAAGTTGCTAGTTATCAAAAAACGCCTGAGTTTAAGTACCAGTTCTCAATTAATAGTATTTTGCAATACTTCAAAAGGGAGTTTTCGTATGACTCATATACCGTTTCTAGGGACTAATTAGCAACTTACGTTATTACCGCGTGAATCGAGAGGTAGTGAAAACACTCCAATCCCCATGACATTTGGAACAACAGCAATAATTCCACCAGAAATTCCACTTTTTGCCTGAATACCAACCTTATATGCCCATTCACCTAAAAATTTTCTTCAAATAACATTAGCATTGCTGTTTTGTCAATTTCGCTCTGTGTATAATTTATTTTACTGAATTAGGACTTACGTGCTTTATAAAAGTAACATCATGTGTATAACGTAGTTTGGTCGTTCCAGACTTTTGAGAATTACCACCAGATGGGTGGTGATCGCTTAAAGATTATCGAAAAATCAGGTTTGAATGTCCCAAATCCATACTCCATATTTCGTATTTCCTGTCAATGCGTAAGTCCTATGAATATTGTGTCTTATCTTGTCATTTCAAATATGATGAAAGACTTAGTATATATAGCTACTAAACAAATAATGATTTTTCAAGTTAACCTGAATATTTATATCGTTTTGCAAGCGAAAACTGTGTTAATGCGGTTCTAATTTGGCTAAGGTACATATTTATCTGCGTCCAGGGTGCGTTTACCTGCGGTTTCTTCTTTCTTGCTGTACCTTAGCCAGGCGGGAAACGCTATATTACTTGCAAAGCAACTCAGAAATAAGACCAAAAAGTTAGTTTTTTCAAAAAAATCTTTCTTCGTAGTTATAAAGAATACTAAATATACTTATTGTTTATTTAAACTTTTTGTTAAAAAAAACTACTGTAAATAAAGTAAAAGTATGTTATGTTCAGCAGTTTAAATCACCTTTCTTTAGCATCAATTATGTTTCTAGACAAGCGTATATGCTACTGCAATCAATTTAATTACTAAATTATTATGAGGTTTTGATAATAAAATTTCTAATCATAAAAAAACTGTCACATAGCCAAAATGCTCATATTTGTAAGGTTTGTGACTTGAAATGAGAGTTAAATTTTGATAAATTGACCAAGGATTAATCAAAAACCTGATCCCCAAACATCTAGGTTTGTGATAGTCTGTTGCAGTTACGCAAAAAGTGAACGCAGAACGAGTTGAAATTTTTTTTAAGATCTATCACTCATCAGTGGTGCAAATTTAGAAACCTCTGTTCTTCAGTCGCTTTAACATTCGGACGCATGAATCAAAAACATTTGTGGACTGTTGTCGCTGTCTTTTCTACTGTTTTCGGGACACAATCTATAGGTCGCGCCCAAACGACCAAAGAAACGTCTCCAAGTTCGTCACTTCCTTCTGGTGACGTGGTGAAAGTAGGAGAATACAAATCCCCACCGGGAAACCCTGCTTCTAATGCTGTGATGACTGAAATTCAGGCTCATGAAGTCGCAGGACGTCAAGCGGCAACACTCTATATTCGTAAAATTCCGGTTCTTACGTTTGTGGGTGAAAATGTTGGTCAGCAGCCAACTGCAAGTGCCCAGACAAAAGTTGGTGCATTTAGTGATGAAAATGGCACGAAGCTTGACAGCACAAATGCAAGCAGCCCAACAAAGGTAGTATCAATTGGGGAAAGCATAGATGTCAAAAACCAACCTAACTCTACTCAAGATGACCCAATTCATAGGGCTTCGGTCGTAGCCGCCAAGATAAACCAGCTGATCTGGGACAAAGTGGACGCCAACAAGATTACGGTGAGTTGGATAGCAGCAGGTGAGTCCACACCAAATCAGAGCCAGCAGAAAAATGGCCAAGCTGGTCAGCAATCAGTACAAGGTCGCTACATCATCAAGGCAAATGGCGACGAAATCGTGGAAATCGATGATCATACATGGCTAGCAGATACAACCAAAGATCGAGCTAAAGACGCTCTGCAAGCCACAAATCGTCTGCGAAGACTAGTAGGTAAAGCATCTCCCCTGAATGAAATTGCTAACTTACCTACAAATACCCTGGTACAAATACCAAAAATATCCGTGCCAGATTTGCCAGGACAGATAGTCAAAGGACTAAAAGGAGTAGCTTCCTATTATGGCTATGATGGTTCTGGCAACCGCACTGCTACTGGTGAAAGGTTTAATCCAGAAGGGATGACTGCTGCCCATCGCAGCTTACCTTTTGGAACGCGAGTCCGTGTTACCAACACGCGTAATGGTCGTTCAGTAGTAGTTCGGATTAATGATCGAGGACCATTTATTCGCGGTCGAATTATTGACATTTCTGTTGGTGCAGCGCGGATTTTAGGAATGATGGGTAGCGGTGTTGCACCTGTGCGGATAGAAGTGTTAGGAAGGTAAGAACCGGGGATGAGGAGGCAGAGTGCGTCCTTGGGAGTTTTCCCCTTTGTACCTGCCATGGAAATGAGGGGGATGAGGAAGATGAGAAAACGTCAGGAAGTCATTTTTTCTCCTGTGCTCCATACCTCCTCATCAATCCCCCTAGCTGCTGGTCTACTCCTCAAATTCAGATATAAACTACTGGGGAGAGATAGACAACACTAGGGGTATTTTTGTGCGCCTGTTAACAACAGTCGCAGCTTTACGCTGCTATTTAGCTCAACACCGTTTTGAAAACCAGCTTGTGGATCAAGCGCAGCTGTTAGCATTTGAGGTGACTGCTCGATCCCACACAGCAGTTGGTTTAGTTCCCACAATGGGAGCGTTGCATCAAGGTCATTTAAACTTAATTCAACGGGCGCGGCAAGAAAATGCCATAGTGATTGTTAGTATCTTCGTGAACCCGCTGCAATTTAGTCCAAACGAAGATTACCAACGCTATCCTCGCACAACAGAGCAAGACCAATTACTTTGCTCACAAGCAGGGGTAGATGCAATTTTTGCTCCGACTCCGGAAGAGATGGGAGTTGCCCAGAAGATTATACAAGAATCAAAAGTTACACAAGTTATCCCACCATCTGCTATGATATCTGGCTTGTGTGGTCGTACTCGGTTGGGTCACTTCCAAGGTGTAGCCACAATTGTCACCAAGCTTTTCAACTTGGTGCAGCCTGACCGAGCTTATTTCGGTCAAAAAGACGGTCAGCAACTTGCCATTATTAAACGGCTTGTAGCTGATTTGAATTTTTCAATAGAGATTGTTGCTTGTCCTACGGTGCGAGAAGCATCTGGTCTTGCCGTAAGCTCTCGTAACCAATATTTGACCGCAACACAAAAACAACAAGCATCAGTGTTGTATCGTGGTTTGCAAAACGCTCAAGCAGCTTTTAGCGCCGGAGTTCGTGATGCAAAAGCCCTCATAGGGGCGGTACGGCAAGAAGTGGCAATGTTCAGTTCTGTTTTAGTGGAATATATTGAATTGGTTGAACCAAATACCTTGATGCTTATAGAAGAAAAAATTGAGGAAGAAGGAATGCTCGCGATCGCTGCTCGTCTTGGTTCTACACGTTTGATTGATAACATCATTCTGCGCGCTCGCCAACCCATCATCGCCATAGACGGACCTGCCGGAGCTGGAAAATCTACTGTCGCTCGTCAAGTCGCAGCAAACCTGGGTTTAGTGTATTTAGATACAGGAGCAATGTATCGTGCTGTCACTTGGTTGGTGCTGCAAAAGGGAATAGCTTTAGATGATGAGTGTGCGATCGCAGAAGTAGCCAACCACTGTGTCATTGAACTATCTCCCGGCAAAGACTTACAAACACCAGTGCAGGTTAGGATTAACGATATTGATGTTACCCAAGCAATTCGTACTCACGAGGTGACATCTAAAGTATCGGCGATCGCCGCTCAAAGTGCTGTACGTCAAGCACTGCTCAAACAACAGCAGAATTGGGGTAAAAAAGGTGGTTTAGTTGCAGAAGGCAGGGACATAGGTACCCAAGTTTTCCCTGATGCAGAAGTAAAAATCTTTCTCACCGCCTCTGTCAGCGAGCGTGCTCGTAGACGCCAGCAAGACTTTCATAAACTTGGTCAACCAGAAGTGAGTATACAGCAGCTGGAAAAGGATATCGCTGAACGTGACTGGAAAGACAGCACTCGCAAAGTATCCCCCCTACAAAAAGCTCCAGATGCTGTTGAAATAACGACAGATGGTATGAGTGTTTCTGAAATCACAGAACAAATTGTTGACTTTTACACCAATTTGCGATAATTATAAAAGACCATGAGTTGAAAGCAGGTTAAGCCTGTTTTCACCTCATTTTAGACGTGTTGTCGCACATTTGCCCATTCTTAACCAAATACCCCAAATAGCCGATTTTACAGGCATTTGTTAAAATTTTGAGTATATTATGCATGACTTGCTGAAGAAACTTATTGAGTGCTTTTACTCATAATATTGATTGTGTTTCAAGCCACTAAGTGAATTGAAACCTCAAGCATTGCTAAACCATGTAAACTTGATCTGCAAAACACTGACAAGCGCCTAAGACGATGAAATTATCTGTAAAATTCGACTTTGAGGATGAGAAGTATAATGCACCAGCTTCTCAAGTCATCCCTTGGTGTCAGATGATTAATCCTCGCTATGGCACAAATGGCTTACAGCCTCACGGTTTGGCAATTAAACCGGATAATGCTACGTTAGTGGGTTTTCAACCCGATGACAATTGGCATGAGCTAGAGCATGAATTTAGCTCTGGAGTCGAAACGGTGTATATCACTACCACTCCTCGGATAGTCGTCGTGCGTCGGGGACCATTATCTGTTAAAGACCGAGAAACTGGTGTGAAATTGGGTACACTCAAAGACAATTATGATGCTTTTTTAGCAGACAAACTTAAATTTAAAACATTTACTCGCTATTTAATTTATTTAGTAGGAGAAGATAAAAAGTTTTTACATGAATCCCCTCTACAGTTAACTCTTAATGGAGCAGCTGGAGCAAGTTTCAGCAAGGCTTACTCTGACTACCAACAAGGTAAAGTCACTAGCGGGTTCGTTGCTGAACTAGAAAGAGCTTATGCTGGATACCGCAAGCAGCCTCTGACACCAAAAGGTGGACTATTCCATGCTCACGGAATTTTTTGCCCTATTATCAACTGTGAAGAAAGAGGAATTGAACCAAACACAGTTTTGGTAGCTTCTACTGTAGACTACAAACATCCCACAGTTGCCAGTTTAACAGACTACCTGATTGCTTCCGATTCCCAAGAGTCTGAAATTATCTCTAAGACTTTTGAAGAGTACAAGGACTTTGGAAAGGAAACTATGAAAGCGGAGACACCTCGGATGGAGATGGCAGGAGTTTCTAGTTCCTACGTTTATCCGGATGAAGATGATTATGCTTATCCACCGTATTAGTTACAGTGAATAAGTTCCCTGTCTTTAAGCTAAAGTCCTTTTTCAAGGACTTATTCTTTGCGATCGCCTTTGGCGATGTTCATGCACTGCGCCTTTATGAGGCGATCATGGATGCTAGTGGTGCATTCCACCCAGCACTAATAGTTGTATTTATTACTAACTTGTATCTGTAGTTTATTTCAACAAGTAGTCCTTGAGCGTTTATGCAGGACTGCGGGTGATGGCGGTAGATGGAACAGTGTTCGATGTGCCTGCGCAGTGACGCTTTTTCAGGAATGATAAGTAATCAAACGAACTTAATATAAGAGGTTTCTTGAATAGAGCAATAGAGCAATCGCTCTACTTAACCTTGTATCTTAAGAAGAGGGTAGCAAATTATGAGTCAGTAAGGCGATAAATTCAAATGCAGACAATCCACCTTAAGAACATCAAGACGCAACAACGCGCAGTCTTGGACAGGATTTCCAATTTAGCCTCAACTGCGACACCAAACACGATTCAAATACAAGAACTGACTCAAACCATAACTCAAGTTGTTGCAACGATTGAAAAAATCTGTGCCCAATCGCAAGCAACACCAGCTAATCTGACAAGGTGCTCACGTCACATTTATGCATGGATGAAGTTTTTGACTCATGAAAGCAACCTCCAACTTCACCTACAAACGACTTATAAAATAAAGCAAATTGCTCAAACGCTGTGTGAAACACATCAGCAACAGTTAGTCAATATTGTTGTTGAATTAACCCAAATAGCCGGGTTATGTAAATACAAACGTTCCTTAGTAGGTATGACTATTATCCTGAGTGAAGGTTTCATCAACGCTAGCGATGAAATCTTAGAAGCACTAGTGAAATTAGCTTTATTTGGGAAATGTCAACATAGTACAAGACTTATTAGAAATTATGCAGAAAGTGAAGAATACAGTTATGTCTTGACAGAACTTGATGTCATTACTGAAGTCGTTGTAGAAAATGCCAAAGGAAATTACTACGATCTCAATGAGTTATTTCATAAAGTCAATCATGAATATTTTGCTTCTTCTTTAGTCAAACCACGTCTGATTTGGGGCAGGATTAACACTTATCGCAAATTTGGTCATTATGAGTCAGCAAGAGACAAGGTAATGATTGCTTTGACTCTTGATAATGCGAGTATTCCTGAATTCGTGGTAGAATTTGTTTTGTACCATGAACTGCTGCACAAGTACCACGGTGCAACATGGATAAATGGCAGAAGAATGGTTCACACAACAGAATTTCGTCGGGATGAACGTAAGTTTAAATTGTACAAAGAAGCTGAGGAATGGTTGAATAACTTGTCATCTTGTGACAAAAATCCCATTCCTTCGCTTTAGAAGTAAAATTTTTCACCTTCTTGTAACCACGTAGTTGCACTCTTGATAACTCACCTTACTTTTCTCACCTTATTCAACTGAAAAGTAGCTTAACTCAAACAGTATTTGCTCCTAATAACGCACATAGTGACCACGAATCCATACCCGACGACCATTTCGTCTTTCCCAATGTGCAGGAACCCATCGACGTCGATCATATCGGCTAGCTATGACCTCTTGTCGTACAGGTCTCGCGTGAAAGCCAGGATCTACGCGAATCTCTAATGCTGAAGCCTGTGTTGGTATGGAGGCGATCGCCAAGGGTAAAGCAAGCAACGTACCTACAATTATCTTTTTCATTAATAAACTTCCTTTGACCACTTTGATCAATTATCTTTGGTTCAATCGGCTTAAAAATTTAACCGATTTGATATCTATAGTAGGAATAGGAAGCTGTCATACAGTAGAGAAAATGTGACTGACTTGACTGTTACTTTATTACGATCCTAAGTGTGACTAATGTCATGGGTTACATTGAACAACAAGATTCCCGACTTCGCAAAAGTTGTCGGGAATCTGAGAACGCGCGATTTATGCGCTATGCGCAGGCTGCGCCAACACAAATCACAATAAAATCTTTCCCTCTCCTTAATAAGGAGAGCCAGTGCGTTGCGGGGGTTCCCCCCGTTGTAGCACCTGGCGTGAGGGATGCCCGATAGGGCAGGGTGAGGTTCCAAAGGATTTTGAGCGAGAATCGTAGCTTGGGTTAAACTAGCCTTGACTAACCAACAAACCCACAGGGAAGTGTTTCAGCGCTTCGCCAATCAGCAAAGTGCCATTAGCTTCAACAGTTTGCTCGCTGATTGCATCTTTCCACGAAGTGACTTGTGTAGGTAACTTCAAGGTCGTGTCATTCCAAATATCTTGTCCTAGCGGGTACTCTCCCGGTTGAATTAAGCTTGTAAAAAAGCGGGGAGCAATGGTAATAATCGTCTTATTTCCATCATTCCTTGCAAAGGCAATGATATTCTCTTTAAACTTGCCACTCACTTCTAAAGGTAAGTAGTCGCCTTGCTGAAAAACTTGTAAATATTCTGTCCTTGCTTTCAAACCTTGGACAACGAGGAACAGTTTAATTTTGGCATCTTCCTTATTAGCAAGTAACTCATCTATGAGCTTGAGAATATCTGTCAATGCGTGTTCCTTAATTGCTTTGAGATAAGATTCCCGAGTTTTAAAGTTAACCCGACGGCGATTATCAGGATCAACTAAGCTAAAATCCCATAGTTCAGTTCCTTGATAAAAGTCGGGAACTCCAGGCGAAGTAATTTTCAGTAGCGTTTGAGAAAGAGTATTGTAGATACCATTCTCAGCAACCCATCTTTGGAAAGGCAAAAATTCTTTTAAGAATGGATTGTCTTTCAAGGGTTCAAAAATTGCCGTGACAAAATCAGTAAAAGCATTTTCGTAAACGCTATTTTCTCGTAGCCATTCCGTATGAACTTTCGCTTCTCTGATAGCTTTAATCACATAATCTTTGACCCGTTCAATACAAGAGGGAAACTCTTCTTCATTAAATGGAAAGACTCCTACAAGTGCTTGATACAAAACATATTCATCATTCCTATCTGGCATTGTTAACTGGTCAACTGTCTTTCTGTGGGAACTATTAATTTCGCTCCACTTGCGAACTTGTTTTTCCCATTCCTCTGGAATTTCGGAAAGAACATTCAGCCTTGCCCTAGAATCTTCACATCGTTTAGTATCATGAGTAGAGGTAGTACTCATAGCACCAGACCATTGCTTGTGGCGTTTTTGATTAAACTCATGGAATTCTGAAGTACTAATACCAAAATGACTCGGTTCGCCACCGACTTCGTTTAAAGAAATAAAACGGTTATAAACATAGAAAGCAGTGTCTTCGACCCCTTTCGCCATCAATGGTCCTGTGTACTGTTGCACTCTCATGACAAAGTAAAGCCACTGGTCTTTCTCAGTTTGAGTAGTATCATCATCATATTCCAGCAACAGCAATTTTTCGATCAAGTTTAATTCATGGTTCAAGAATGGTGTGTGTGGTTTTGTCGCTTCAATCACTTCATGAACATAAGCGCGATCAATTTCAGAGATACCCTCTTTAGTAACGTAAGTCCGGTAAACAGGAAAGCGACTAAGGACTTCTGCAAGTGCTCGCTTTAAACCATTGATTGTAAAGTCATTTCCATACCGATGCTTACTCGCAATTTTCTTTAAAAGAGAAGTGATATTATCAATATCCCCGGCTAACGTTCTCTCTAGAATGAGGTGCTTTTTGTCGGGAACCATTTCCTCAAAAGATGTTGTTAGCCCTGTAAAACCTGAGTATATTTCAGTAAACTTATCTTCGTTTTCAGTTTTACAAAAAATTCCGTTGATGTAATTCAGATAATCATAGCCAGATGTACCTTGAACTGACCAGTCATTTGGTAAGTCTTCTCCAGGCTGTAAAATCTTTTCAACAGTAATATATGTATCTCCCGTCTTTTCTCTCAACCTGTCTAAATACTGTTTTGGATCGTATAAACCATCAATGTGGTCAATTCGCAAGCCTGTAAACTTACCTTCACTGACTAGCTTATTAATCAAATTATGAGTCTTTTCAAAAACCTTTAAATTTTCCACTCTGACTGATATCAACTCATTCACAGCGAAAAATCTTCTATAATTCATTTCTTCCGCCCCAACTTTCCAGTAACAGAGGCGGAAAAACTGTTCTGAAAGTAAACTTTCTAAAAGATCAAAGCTTTCTGCCTTTCCTGGTTCACCGTTAAAAAGTTGCAGATTTTCATCAATAAACGTTTTCACTTCCGGATTTTCTGTATACAATTCCCAAAGGAGTCCTTTGACAAAAGCTGCTTGGTCTTGTCTTTGCTGTGCTACTGTCTCTGAAGGAAGACTTTTTACTATATACAAGACACCAAGCAACCTCACAAATATCGGGTGCTCCCTTCCTAAAGCTTGAGCCAATTTATCTAAATTCTCACTCAACAAATTGGCGTATGATTCTAATTTAAGAGGAATCTTTAAACTAAAATAGTTAACGTTTAGTCCTGTCTCGTCATACTTAAGTTGAATGTCGCCATTTTCTAAACACTCTCCGTAAAAGTTGCCCAGTAATGGAGCCAGTATCGGTTCGTAGTTTATACCAAAAGGAGCATTCCAAGGAATATCAAAGTAATCAACATAGCTGGAATGTATACCGTATTCCAACACATCCATCAAATATTTATTTTGGCTATCATAACCCATGTGATTAGGGACAATATCCTGTAACCAACCGAGCTTATGCTGTTGTAATTCTTGGACTAAGCTTTCAAAAGCTTCTTGAGTTCCTAATTCTGGATTTAACTGAGTGGGATCAACAACGTCATATCCATGACTACTTCCAGGTCTGGCTTTGAAAATGGGAGAAGCGTAGAGGTCAGAAATTCCCAACTCTACCAGATAGTTTGTAATTGCTTTTGCGGCATCAAAACCAAATTCTGAATTGAATTGAATTCGATAAGTTGCTGCTGGAATCCGCATATAAATTATTCCTCGGGTATATGTCTAAGGAGCGTTTTTTTCGTATCCTGTTTATGCACTTAAAATCACTATAAGGGTTTTCAATTGAATCCAGTACATCAAAGAGTTAAACAACCACAGATATAAATACTCTCTGAGTAACTTGTCAGAGAATACGCAGGCTGTAGTAAATGAATTTGTCTTTCATTCGAGCCAGAACCCTTATAGATTTTTTAGTGAAAATTATCAGGCTTGGTTAAGCAAACAAGTCTCAGATATTACTTTCAGTTGTTGCACATTGCTATTTTTTATGGTAACGGTAAACTACGACATTGCCATTTTTCATGAGTATAAGAGAAAAAATTTCTTCAATTTTTTTCTGAAATTATTATAAGTTTAAATTTGACATCAATTTGATTGAAGTTGATTAAACTGAAATCTTGCACAATTCTCAATAACGGAACCACGCGAACGGCGATAAGCTGGAGGACTTGGGCGTTCGCGCTACAACGACCGACTCAGCACAAGTCAGTCGTTCGCGCAGCGTGTGCTTTGCGCATAGGCTTTAGCTTGTGTGTATCGCCTATAACTGAAGCTACACGATGTATTGCACCCAACACCATCAAGCGCTATAGTCATCACCTTCACACAATTAATTTTTTCATATGATTTTTCTGCTTTGGCGAATAGCACACTCAGACTAAAAACTACGTCAGCCTGCTAGTGAAAATCCCCCCAATAAAATTCCTGGCTACAGCGATGGCTGTAGTTCAAGCAATGACTATGATGGCTGTTATAGACTTTTGAGGGATATTGATGATGAGGGTACTGGTTACTGGTGTTGCTGGATTCATTGGCTATCACTTAGCACAACGTCTTGTGAAAGAAGGTGTCGAGGTGATAGGCATTGACAACTTAAATGACTATTATGATGTCAACCTAAAAAAAGCTCGTTTGGCGCAGCTTGACTCGCAGCCGGGGTTTACGTTTGAGTTTTTGGAGTTAAGCGATCGCCTTGAGGTTGCGAAACTCTTTCAAAACTACACTTTTGATTATGTCGTCAATCTTGCAGCCCAAGCAGGCGTACGCTACTCTTTACAAAATCCTTGGGTTTATATAGATAGCAATGTTACAGGCTTTGTTAACCTTTTAGAAGGATGCCGCCAAAGTCAAATCAAGCACGTAGTATTTGCCTCTTCAAGTTCTGTTTACGGCATTAACACCAAAGTTCCCTTCGCTGTCAATGATAATGTTGACCATCCTATTTCACTGTATGCTGCAACTAAAAAAGCAAATGAACTGATTGCCCATACTTATAGTCATCTTTATCACATTCCAACAACTGGGCTACGCTTTTTTACAGTTTATGGTCCCTGGGGAAGACCCGACATGGCATATTTTAAATTCGTAAAAGCGATACAACAAGGCAAGCCCATTGATGTCTACAATTTTGGTAAAATGCAGCGAGATTTTACATACATTGACGATGTTGTCGAGGGCGTCTTTCGGGTGATGCTTAAACCACCTCAACCCAAGATAGCCAACGTAGCAAACAGTAATGCTCCTTACAGGCTTTATAACATTGGTAACAATAACCCTGTGGAATTGATGACGTTCATTGAAGTGATAGAAAAGGCGCTTGGCAAGAAAGCCGTGAAAAACTTATTACCGATGCAACCGGGAGATGTTCCTGCAACTTATGCCGATGTAGATGACCTGATGCGTGATGTTGGATTTAAGCCCAGTACACCGCTAGAGCAAGGTATAAATTGCTTTGTGCAATGGTATCAAGAGTACAAACAAGCTGAATAGAAAGTATAAATTTTTCATCCTTAATCTTTTATCTTCCAGTCATGCAGGGGGGCTATGCTCTTGATAACCCACTCTATGATCATTGGGGGAGCTTGTGATATCAAAATTCCAGGATAAACTGCCATTCCCCACTTCGGGTGGACTAATAAACGGCATTTGTTCTGAATAACCGGATAATGCAGTAAAGCTTTCACAGCTGCGGTGTCATCGTGCAGAATTTTCCCTGGACGGGAAAGCAAAGGATAGCCAGTGCGGGGGTCGATTAGGTCTGTTAAATAATGGCGATCGCGCAGATTAAATGCCACATCACAGCCAAATCTCATAAACTTTTCCCGTAACCTTTGTTTTTCTGTCTCAATTTTCGGTGTACTTTCTACAAGTTCATATCTTGATTGCTGTAAAACAATCACCACCCACAAGAAAAGCTGTTTTTTCCAATCTGGTAATATCTGCTCGCGGTTGGCACAGATATACAGACTAGGAACATGAATTGAAATTTGAACTGCTTGTCCCCTTTTGCCAACCAAATTAATGGGACAGCCTCCAGCAGAAGTGTAAACTGTCGGATATTGCACTCAACTTTATTTGGTTTTTACAAGTTTTTGACATCGATCTTTTTTTTTGATGATAACTCTTAAATAGTCAAAATAAATATCAATTTTCCCTACTAGAAGAGATACTTTCAAGCTGTTTCTAGTATTCTACTTATCTTTAATAAATCTTTAATCTTTCTTTTACCTTTTATGATAAGTTTTTTATTTTCACTTTGCTATAGCAGTCCTATTTGAATTGTGAGACACTCTTGCGCATCGAACTCACGTCAAAAGTAAGCCAGTTCTCGACTCAAGACTGCTCGGGTTTTGCCCAAAAAACAAAAATGTGTAGGTTGGATCCAGTGAACGAAACCCGACATTTGGGACGCTTTGTTGGGTTTGACTTGGTTCTTCTCAACCTACTACTACAAATATTCTTAGTCAAAAGTGAGGCAGTCCTCGATTAGTAGTGCAACACACTAACTTTGACGGGTTGATGAGGTGAAAAAATCTTACTCTCCCCGTGCTTGCCTTAACCTGGCAATTTTGGGTTGTCAGAGCACTAGGTTTCCACGCTCTGGGGGAAACCTGGGGAATGGGCGAACCCCAAGGGCGTGCTGCAAGAGCGTCGTAATTTCCGTGCGCTCATTTATCGGTTTTATGTGGATGATTTGCAATCGTCGGAATTGAGAATTCTGACTTGCGGCTTCAATCCAACTTTAAAGCATTCACCGGAACGTCATCCCAAGAATTAACTGTTCGCAACCGCGCCACCCACCCCCATGCCTTTTGCTCCTCAGTTAAATTTTGCTTAAATGACTCATGACAGTCTTTGGCTTGGGACTCGTTACAGCAAGCAATACAGGCATAAATCATTCCAGATGGATCAAGTTGTTCATTTACCCAGATAGTTCTCATGGCTCATTATCACCAAAACTGAAGCAGAAAAAGCAATATGCCATATAATGACGCAATTGCACAACAAATTTTTGAAATCTTCTGGAATTAATAGATAAATTATTGAAGCAGTTACAGGCAAAGGTTGTAGACGATACTCTAGGAAACAATCTATAAAATCTATGGGTATACTTTACTTGCCTGTCATTTTTACGAAATAAAGAACTAAAGAATATGGCACAAGATCCCAACGGAATTTGGATTTGGAAGCTTTCAGAGATTCGTGCTGATTATCTGGACAAGCTTGTTGAACGAAAAGTACAGCGTGTTTATCTTAAGGTTTTTGATGGAAAATATCAAGGTAAACCAACTTTTTGGAATTGGCAGTGTTCTCCAGAAATTATTCAGGAATTTAAGTCTCGTGAGATCGAAGTGTATGGATGGGGATATCACTATGGTACTGCTGATATTACTAGACAAATTGTAAAAGTTAGGCAAGCTCTTAACTGTGGACTGGATGGCTATATTGTTGATGTAGAAAAAGAAGTAGAAGATCCAAGCACACATACAAATCTAGACAAGCTTCTTTCTGCTGTGCGTATGATCGTCAAGGAAGGAACTTTAGGATATACAACTTTTGGAAATCCTCGACTCCACCCTAATGTTCCTTGGCAGATTTTGGATAAGTATTGCGACTTAGCGTTCCTACAAATCTATTTTGAGAAGTTCACTTTCAAACCCACGACTCCAGAAGAAGTTAAAGATTGTCTAGATGCTTACAAAAATTTGGGTTTGAAAAAACCAATCTTACCCGTTTGGGATTCGGAAAGTGATACAGCAAAACCTGCAACAGCCGCTGAACTTCAAGATTACCTGAATAACTATCCTGGCTCATCAATTTGGCGTATTCCCAAGGAAGGTGAACGTGGTGAAGCTTGGAATTTGACATATTCTGGCTTTGTATTACCAGTACTTAGACGTAATCTTCGTCAAGGAAGGATAGGAGATGATGTCAAGGCTGTGCAAAAAGTGCTGAATGCAAGAGGGTACAACGCAGGAAGCGCAGATGGAAATTTTGGTCCTCAAACGGAAGCTGCTGTCAAAGCATTTCAGAAAGCAGCCGGTTTAACTGTAGATGGAGAGCTGGGTAAACTAACTTGGACCACTCTTGGTGGTAAATTTGATGCATGATGGTAACAGACAGATTTCAGCCACACTAAGCTGAAATTTGTCTTGCGTGCCAAATATTTCTCAAATTGCCATATCAGTTTTTTTGAAATGCATAGAAATCAAGGTCAAGAATATAAAGGCAATATTCTAGTCGTTGATGATACACCAGACAACCTACGTCTGTTGTCAGCAATGCTGACTGCACAAGGTTATGAAGTTCGTAAAGCCTTAAATGGCAAAATGGGACTGATGGCGTGTCAAATGGTTTTGCCTGATGTCATTTTGCTAGATATTAACATGCCAGGAGTAAATGGGTATGAGCTTTGTCAGCAACTTAAGGATGACGAAAGAACTTGTGAAGTCCCAGTGATTTTTATTAGTGCTCTAGATGATGTGTTAGATAAAGTAAAAGCCTTTGATGTGGGAGGTGTAGACTATATAACTAAACCTTTTTCTGTGGCGGAAGTTATCTTACGAATTGAAAATCAGATTAACTTGCGTCTATTAGAAATTAAACTTCAAGAAAAAAATCTTTTGTTGCAAAATGCTCTTGACGATTTAAAAGCTGCTCAAGTTAAACAAATTCAAAATGAGAAGATGGTCGCATTGGGGCAATTGGTTGCCGGAATTGCCCATGAGGTGAATAATCCAATCAGTTTTATTTATGGCAATCTTGAATATGTTGGGCAATATATGCAAGAACTGGTCGGTGTGATTTCACTCTATCAGCAAGAATATCCACATTCGACACCAAAGATTGAGCAGATTGTTCAGGAGATAGACCTAAATTTTTTGATGTGTGACCTGAAAAACTTATTAGGTGCTATGAACAGAGGTGCCGATCGCATTCGGCACATTGTACTAGCGCTACAAAAATTTTCTCGGGTTGACGAAGCCCAGATGAAGTCGGTAAACATTCATGAAGGTATAGACAGTACTTTGGTGATGTTGCAGCATCGACTCAAGGAAACAACATATCGTTGTCCCATTGTTGTCGTAAAAGAGTATGACGACAATTTGCCGCCTGTCACTTGTTATGCTAGCGAACTGAACCAAGTGTTTCTGCATATCTTGAATAATGCGATCGATGCCTTGGAGTCAACACAGGCGCATAGTAAGTGGAAGATGTCGTCTTGTTCTGGTGGACAGATGAACACAAGTCTTAGTAGCGCAAGCCATCCAAAATTTCACCGAATAGGGGAAGATGAGCACAAGCTTTGTGATCAAGACATCTGCCAATGGGAAGATGGCCAAAAAATAAGACCATTACACTTTACCAACTCACCAACTCATGACGTTAGCTCCACAATTTGTCCTCCTGTGATTCGTATTCGTACAGAGTTGGCAGATGATAATACAGTCAAAATTAGTATCACTGACAATGGATTTGGTATGGATGAGTCAGTCCGATCAAGAACCTTTGACCCATTTTTTACGACAAAGCCTGTTGGTAAAGGCAGTGGACTGGGATTAGCAATCAGCCATCAGATTGTGGTACAAAAACATCAAGGGCAAATTAGTTGCAACTCCTTACCAGGAGAAGGAGCAGAGTTTATCATCGAAATCCCAGTCAAGCATCCAAATACATAATTAACTATTGAGTGACTATAAATACAATCAGCCTCTTCAACTGCTCAGCCTTTCACAACACAAGCAATATCTTAAGAAGACCACAGAGTAGGAACTCAGAATACATCACGGCAAGCGTTCTAAGGAGGAAACCCCCAAGACCGCGTTGCCTCCCGATAAATAAGCGTGGATTTGAACAAGGATGCCTCAACTTCAGTACTATGTATCTCGAAATACATCTTTATGTTTAAACACAGGAGCCAGTGCTGTGGGCGGTGAAACCAGTGCTGCGGGAGGGTTTCCCTCATGTGCCACTTCTGTGCCCAGAGCAGCGCCTTGCGGGGGTTCCCAAGGCACGTTTTCGGGGGAAGCTTCCCCCGAAAAGCTGCCGCCCCGTTGTAGGCGGAACGCCTTCGGGCAGGGTAGAATGTGGCGTCAGGCGACGGGCGTTCCCGATAGCCCTCCGGGTTCGCCAGTCGCCTGCGGAGGGAGACCCTACCAAGAGCGCTGGACTCACCGTAAGGCGTGGCCGTTCCCACTAGGGCGTTCGCCGTAAGGCGTGCGCTCTGCGCACACCCAAAGGGGTTTCCCGACTTGTAAGCGCAAGCGCACGAATCGAGCGAACGCGCAGCGTCTGGGCAGGAGATACGCGTAAGCGTGTCCCTTTGGGACTTACAAAGCAGCGTCTGGGCAGGAGTTAGCATCTGGCGTGGGCTTGTATCCTTTTTACTGATTCTGAGTACTGAGTTCTGTGTTCTGAGTTCTTTCTTCGGTCATCAAACTCCCAAAATACAGATTCTCAACAAAATCTCACGCAAGACTTGAAAACAAAAGTTTTCTCATTTGAAATAGAAAAAAATAATCATCAAAACTTTTGTGAGCCACCTCTTACATTTTTCCGTCCCATAGCATAATAGAGATGTGACTCATCTGCTAGACCCTTTACGATCCCTCAAACAAGGTCACTGGTTCAAGCTCATCTGCGGGGCCAGCTACCAACATCTGCCTGCGGTTAGAAGTTTAACACTAGCCTACACTTTGGCTGGCGCTGACTGCATAGATGTTGCCGCTGATCCAGCTGTTATTGCCGCAGCCAAAGAAGGGCTGCAAGCTGCCTCTGCCTTATCAGAGGTTGCTGGGCAGCAAGGATTTGGCTTGCCTGGAAGGTCTCCCCTGTTGATGGTTAGTCTCAACGACGGGGAAGATCCACATTTCCGCAAAGCTGAGTTTAATTCTACAGAATGCCCCAAGGAATGTGATAGACCATGTGAAAGGATTTGTCCAGCCCAAGCAATTGTTTTTAATAGTATAAAAAACGAATCATCAGGGATTATATCACAAAAATGCTACGGGTGTGGTCGTTGCATACCCATTTGTCCATACGATATAATTTATACAAGGTCATATGTATCAACGCCAGGAGCGATCGCACCATTGATCCTGTCATCAGGAGTAGATGCCGTAGAAATTCATACAAATGTTGGGCGTTTGACAGAATTTACAAGATTGTGGCAAGCGATTTTACCTTGGGTTGAGCGTTTGAAGTTAGTCGCCATCAGTTGTCCAGATGGAGACGGTCTGATTGACTATCTTCACGCCCTTTATAACGTAATTGCCCCCATACCGTGTGCTTTAATTTGGCAGACTGACGGTCGTCCGATGAGTGGGGATATTGGTGATGGTACCACTCAGGCCGCCGTCAAGTTAGGGCAAAAAGTCTTGGCAGCTAAATTACCGGGATATGTGCAATTAGCTGGTGGAACCAACAGCTACACTGTTGCCAAGTTGAAGGCAATGGATCTTCTGAAGAGAGCGGGGGAAGCTTATTCCTCTTCGTCCTCTTCCTCCTCTTCCATTGCTGGTATCGCTTACGGTAGTTACGCCCGGGTACTACTGTCACCAATTCTTGAGCAATTAGAAGCAAGGGAGGTGAAAAATGCTTGTCTTAAAACAACTGTCCGCTTAGAAGAAGAACCAGAATTGCTCGCTCAAGCGGTTTCGCTTGCACATTCTCTCGTTTCCCAACTCAAGTCACAGCAGTAGGGAACACTGTTCCCGATTCGCGCGTTGCGGACACTTTCTGGTGGCGGGGTGATCCTCCTCGTACTACAAGTGTCCAAGTATCTCTAAAAAACGTCACCATAAAAAGCATGACGATTAAAGACGATCTTCAAAAATTGTTGGACATTTTACCCCAAGATTTGCAGCAGATACTAGAAAAGCATCCTCAACGAGATAGCCTAGTAGAAGTAGTCTTGGATTTGGGTCGTCGTCCTGAAGCTCGCTTTCCCAATCAAGCAGAGTATCTGGGCGAAACACCTGTTACGCAAGAACAGATAGATGATTGCATCAAGAGAGTGGGAACCTTTGGCGCGGATAATCGGGCAGGAATTGAGCAAACCCTGCACAGGATTAGTGCCATCCGCAACCGCAGTGGTAAGATTATCGGCTTAACCTGTCGTGTTGGTCGGGCAATATTCGGCACAATTGGCATGATCCGCGATTTGGTAGAAACTGGAAAATCAATTCTCATGCTAGGACGCCCTGGTGTGGGTAAAACCACTGCACTACGGGAGATTGCCCGTGTTTTAGCGGATGATTTCCATAAGCGAGTAGTCATAATTGACACTTCTAACGAAATCGCTGGAGATGGTGACGTTGCCCACCCCGCGATCGGTCGCTCACGGCGGATGCAAGTGGCTCATCCAGAACAACAGCATCAAGTGATGATTGAAGCTGTGGAAAACCATATGCCAGAAGTCATCGTTATTGATGAAATTGGTACAGAACTGGAAGCCTTAGCAGCTCGTACTATTGCCGAACGAGGTGTCCAGTTGGTAGGAACTGCTCACGGTAATCAGATTGAAAACCTGATCAAAAATCCGACGCTTGCTGACTTGGTTGGTGGTATCCAGGCTGTGACACTGGGAGACGATGAAGCCAGACGGCGAGGAACTCAAAAGACAGTTTTAGAACGCAAAGCACCTCCCACTTTCGAGATTGCGGTGGAAATGTTAGAACGGCAACGCTGGGTAGTTCACGACAGCGTCGCTGACACAGTTGATACTCTCCTACGGGGGCGTCAGCCTAGTCCGCAAGTTAGAACTGTGGATGACAATGGCAATGTGAACGTCACTCGTCAGCTTACCGCAATCAACGGTCGTGGACAAACACTCGGTGGAGAAGAATCTTTCCCAGCACCAGCACGACAGACAAATGGCTGGCGTGCTACTGGGCAAATGATACCCCTACCGACATTGTCTGGTCAACAAACCCAAAAGAGTTCTGCACCAAGTGAGTTTGACCGCTTACTCGATGAATCCTTTAATGGTTTTGATGGCTTTGATTTCGACTCCACCACTACTAGACATGCAGGACCTAACGGCGAAGATTTGCCACTGCACGTATATCCCTATGGCGTTAGCCGCAGCCAATTGGAACAGGTAGTTGGGGTTCTTTCTTTACCAGTAACATTGACAAAAGATCTTGATAGTGCTGATGCTATATTGGCGTTGCGATCGCACGTCAAAAACCACGCCAAATTACGGCAAATGGCTAGAGCACGTCAAATACCAATTCATATGATCAAGTCCAGCACTCTACCGCAGATTACCCGAGGCTTGCGGCGGTTGCTGAATATGGACGATCCGGAAGTTAACGACGATCGCGAAATGCAACTGTTTCTCCACAGCGCCAGTGATGATGAAATGGACGCGCTGGAAGAAGCAAGACTTGCTGTAGAGCAAATCGTGATTCCCAAAGGACAGCCAGTCGAATTATTGCCCCGTTCTCCTCAAGTGCGGAAAATGCAGCACGAATTGGTAGAACACTATCGGCTGAAATCTAATAGCTTTGGGGAAGAACCAAATCGGCGTTTGCGGATTTATCCAGCCTAAAACAGTGAACAGTAAACAGTGAACAGTAAACAGTGAACAGTGAACAGTGAACAAGGGGTGGATGAGTCCGTTTCCTACCTGATAACTGATAACTGGTAACTGATAACTGATAACTGTTAAAAAGCAATAGGTGACAGGTTACAGTTCCCCTGTACCCTGTCACCTGTCTTCTAAAATCTCTATTCGCGCTTACTTGTCTGCCTAGTTTGTTTTGTCTTTTATAGTCTCAGCAGTCCTTTCAGCAGTATCTGGGTACACCTTACCAAAGTCTTTTACAGCTTCTCCTGATTGTCCTGCAATTCTTTTGGCGCGTTCACCAGGAGCACCTTCGGTTTCGCGAGCTTCTTTAAACCATTCTCCTACTGTTTGCGGTCTGTCGGAAGAGTTCCGCTCTAGGGCTTGGTTAACTCTGTTGGTTAAATTTTTGTCACTACTCTCATTAGTAACATTTGTTGTCAGCACTAGCAACCCAGCTAGAACCACAGCGAAAAAACGTTTTACCTGAAGTTGGTTAAATAGAGAATTGATCTGAGCAAATGCCTTAGAAATCAAATTTATCATTACAAGACTCCATTCGTTAATTTTCAACACTTTTTACAGTTTCAGAACCGGAGCAAACTCGCCTCAATCACAGGTTGGCTCCGGAAAAGGAGTCAAAATCAACCTATCTTCAAGCGAATGAGCCGTCCTGAATATAAGTCAAGACTAGCTGTAAAAACGTAATTATTCTTCTAACAGAAGTCATAGGTTGTTTATGGACAATATAAGACTATGTGCGGATTTGCTGGGACACAACTCAAGCAGTATATTTGATCTCCTGGTTAAGATACGTTGGTTTTTTCTGGATTTTGGGGTTGCGACTTTCTGGCAACGAAGCGAGAGTTGAACCTCACCCTGCCCTATCGGGCATCCCTCTCCTTAGTAAGGAGAGGGAAAGATTTTAGCGCCGATTCAAGCGAGGGTGAGGTTTTGAGTGAGATGTGTACACCACGGTAGCCCAAGAGATTGAGTTAGCAGAACAACGAAAAAGAGATTATTTAAGCAGGAAGCAAAATGATGAGTGATGTAGAGAAATACATTGCCAGACGCAAGCAAACCGATCCGGAGTTTGGTAAAGATTTTGAATCTGGATTTTCCAGTTTTAAAATTGGAGTGCTGCTGGCGCAAGCAAGAATTGAAGCGGGAATCACACAAGAAGAATTAGCACGTCGGTTAAATTTGCATCAATCTATAATTATCAGAATCGAAAACGATGGCTCAGATGTTGGTATCTCTACTTTAGAAAGATATGCGAATGCCTTGGGGAAGAAACTTTATGTAGAAATTCAATAACTGCGTGGACGCAAAATGACTAGGAACCAACGAACCAAGAAATAGAAAAAGTGGCGTGCAAGTTTATCTTCGCGAATTGTTATAACCCACAATTCGCCAGCATCGTACTACAAGGACAACAAGAAGATCCAAATAGGATGCAGTGCCAGGTAACGAAAACGTAGAAACCGCAATACTTCGTGGAAAATCACTTGTTTGCGAATCTTTACAATTATGTGTAAGCCTTATATGTTACACTTTATAAGTCTGGACGCGAAAGAAGAGAACTCGTAACACTTGAAAAGAAGAAACTAAGTCCCAAGAAACCAAGTTTCTCACTATAATGCGGTGCAAGCGCTGAAAAAACCGCTGGGAGATGTCCCTGGGGGGCTTTTGTGGAGAAGGTTAATTTATTGTAATCCAGCCAGTTCAAAAACGGTCTTTTGCGCCAACCCACGCGATCGCCATAGTTTCTTATGTCTTTACCCTCGCTTTCCCAAATGCGCTTTTGCACACTAAAGCCAAAGTGCCCACTACTGTATTTTACCCAAAGTTGGTCAATCGTGCGTAGGTCAGTGCAGGGAAAGTTTTGGATGGATTTGATATCAAGGATATCCAGCCGGGCTTGTTGTTCTCTACCAGCTGCCTCGAGCATGACAGCGAGAGTTTCTTGATCCGCTATTTTCCACTTTCCTGCTTTTAGTAAATCTCGCAATACTGTGTAGTCTACAGCACGTTTACTGCTGAGGTCATCTACCTCCCACGGCTGTCCTGTTATAGCTCCAATTAGTTCTTGCATTGGAGCTTTAGATGTGCGCAAATCAACCGTGTGATGGTTAAATAACCACCCATTAGGTGTGTGGTAGTAGTTATCTCGAATTTCTTGAAATGTTTGCTGGCAATTATCTAGTATAACCAATCCTGCGCGAAGCGGGGGGAGTTTGTTCTGTTCATGCCGATTTATTTCTTGCTTAGTGTATATTATTTCAGACTTTTGCCACTCTCCAAATCCTGACGAACCAAGGAATACAGCAACAGCATTCATCTGAGAAAGATTTTCTTCTATCTTTTTGTTCCAATCGTCAAACCCTATGATATCTTTCTCATCCATCCAGGTTTCAATACCTTGCTGGCGTAGCATATCCCTAATTTGTCTTACCCCTGGCTTGTCTTTAGTGTTGTGGCAAAGAAACACTTTATATTGGGACATCGTCATACCTCAGCTTTTCCCCACTACTGTTCTACACCAGCAATCTGTGCCAGCGCATTTGCATACTGTTCCAAATCCCTTCTCAATGCTTCCAACTCATGCCGCAATTTCGCTTCTTGCGACCAATTGCGCTCATGCTCTTTTAGACTCAGGTGAGAAGGACGCAGTGCTTCCCATGTCTGCAACACTGGATGCCATTTAGCAAGAAAAGGACGCAAACCTTTATTCAGCACGGCTATAGCAATACCTCCCACTGACTCGCGGGATGCACCAACATCTGGTTCCGCTTGTTTGAGGACTTCCCGTGTTATGCCAAACAGACTATATAAAGATGTCAGCGCTTCACGCAACAGTCCTTCGTCAACTTCCAGAGGTTGAACAGCAATCCGAGTAACAAGTTCAACATACAACGACCATGCAGCCCGACGTTCTGTTGGATCGGCTTCCCATTCAGCGGAACCGATGCCAAAGGGAAGGCTGACAGAGACTTTTTTCAATTTGGCGGGGTCTATTCTAGGCATGAGTTTTGTTGTCACTATATATATAGTTGCTTGTTTTAGGTTTTAAAAACGATCCGCTTGCCATAGTTGGCGCGGTTGCAGGAAATTCTGTTTAATAAGTGAATAATTCTATATTACATACAGCTTGCTAGGTGTGAATTCCGGGTGAGTAGGAACAAAACCCAATCTTCAAAATTTTTCCCTCTCCTTAATAAGGAGAGGGATGCCCGACAGGGCAGGGTGAGGTTCCGAGTTTTGAGTCATTTGATGAGTTGTGTATACACCGTAGAAATTACCTCACCCCTGCCCCTCTCCTTATAAAGGAGAGGGGTGCCCGACAGGGCGGTTTTGCCAAAATTTAGGGTGATTCAATGAGTTGTGTGTAAATACAACTATATCCAAAAAAAACCCCGATTTTGTCGGGGTATGCTGTGCTTTTATTTATGCAGCGTATTCCAGTGTTGTATTGTATTTTCATTTGAAGAAAACAATTTCACACCATCCTAAAGGAGTAAAACGTAAATATGTAACTGAATATACATATTTTTTTCAAGATGAAAGTTTAAGAAAAAAGCCGAAATTGTTTACTAAAAACTGGATTCAATTTTCAAAAATAGCGGGAATGACTAAATCCTATCAATTATAAAAAACCCCGAGCAAGTCGGGGTGAAGGTCTTTGCCAAAACAGGTTTCCTGTGACGTTTCTATTTTGATCTACAAACAAGCTCTCGCACCCCATCCAAAAGATAGAAAGCTGAAAATCGTGATGGTGTATACATGCTGTTAATTTATGATTTTTTATTTAATAAGTCATGAAGTAAGGTTCACAATGAAACGTTAATTACCCTACTATTAAGCAAGAAATTCTTCCAAGCTTGGTACATTTACCCAAATTGAACTGTTATTAGATTCATGGGATAAATCCATTAATAACTGAGAGTAAATTCCTTCTCGTAAGGATGGAACGATTTGTTTTTTGGATTCAATTCCTTGCACCCATTCATCTACAACTCTCACAAACGCAGAAATACGACCATCGGAGTGATTTTCTGGAAACAATAACCGATTGGGAATTTCAATTTCAGTTAATGTTTTACCTGGTTGAGAAGACAAAACACGAAACCCATGTACGTAATCTTTTTGATTTTCACTTCCTAATACTAAAGTCGCGCGATCGCCATACACTTCTATCCAATGAGTACGCGATGCATGAACCACAGCACTGATAGAAACTTGACAAGGTGTCCCATCTGCCAACTCTAACATCAGCATACAGGTGTCATCGGTTTCTACGGGCTTTAATTCTCCAGTGTTGGAGTCTAGTCGTTCGGCGATCGCCGTAGTGAAATGGGCGTTTAACTTGCGTACAGGACCAAACAGCCAATGAATATAATCAAAAGTGTGAGAACCCAAAGATCCCAATGCACCGCCTCCTTGGTCTTTACGAGAATACCAGTTCCAAGGGCGTCCAGCATCAGCACGAGAAGAACCTAGCCAATCAATTCTAATCAAACGCTTTGAACCCACATAACCTTGTGACAACAGTTCCGAAAATAATTGCCATCCTGGTACAAACCGAAATTCAAAATCTACAACTGCAATCACACCTGCTTTTTGGGCTAACTGGTAAAGTTCTTTAGCTTCGGCTGCATTTAGAGTTGTCGGTTTTTCGATTAATACGTGTTTTCCTGCTTGCAGTGCTGCTTTTGCCATTTCGTAATGCAAAAATGGCGGTGTAGAAATGCTTACTGCTTGGACTTGTTGCAACCCAAGGATATCTGTGATTGTATTGCAGGCGTGAGGAATATTGTAGGATTGTGCGATCGCTTTAGCTTTATTTAAATCTTGGTTATATACAGCAACGATCTGTGTCTGAGGATGAGCCAGAAATCCAGGAATATGGACTTTCTGACCAAATCCCGTGCCAATAACAGCAACGCCAATCACAGTTAAACGAGTTCCTTTTTATATTTTTCTGAGTTATTCTACCATTAACAGGGAACAGTGAACAGTGAACAAGGAGTGGAGGAGTCCGTTTCCTACCTGATAACTGATAACTGATAACTGATAACTGATAACTGATAACTGTTAAGCTGTAGCGAGTTTGTTGCTTTGAAAGCGCTCAAATGGATTGAAACCAGGTTGAATTTGTGCTGTAAAGTTGACTCCTGCCCAATCATGTGCAGTTTCTTCGTGATGGTAAAGCATTCGAGTTAGCAGATTTTCCCAGTTATGTGAGGGAAGCTGACGCAATAAATCGGTAAGGCTATAGAATGCATCCAACACCGTGAAGCTGGCTTCGCGCACATGAGGTGGACGAGACAGAACTAATGAGTCCCGTTGGACAAAAAATGCGTCGTGGGGAATGACTGCATCTACAGTTCGCATGAGATAATTTTCAATTGCTGGGACTTCCTGACGGGAACGGATGTCAGTCGCCACGACTAGCATGTCAAGACCAAAGTTTTTGGCGTGTGCGAGAAAATCTCCTGCATTGCTGACTGACTTGCGCGTTGGTTTGACAACATAGATATTTCTGTCGAACAAGCTTGGTAAGGGTGAAGCGAAAACATCTTTCCCTGCTGACATATCAACAATAATCGCCTCGTTGTAATCTTCCCAAACGTGCTTTAAGAAAATCTCAATTGCCCCGGTTTTGCTATGAAAGCACTTCTTGCGATAATCGTCTTGTGTAAAATCACCAACCCGAATCAATTCAACTCCATCAATGAGAGTGACATAGCGTTCGCGCCACTCGGCTGGTTCTCTTAACCGCAACAAACGCGATCCTTCCCCAGGCGGAGTTGTTTTTATCATGGGTAAATCAGCAGTAATTCTCGGATTGGTACCAGCAAAGTAAGAACGCAACCAATCTAAATCATTACCAATATCTCGTGCAGTTCCCAAATCTCCCCGCTGCATTTCGACGGGCGTTGCACCCAGTTCTTCAGCTAGATGCAAATTGTGATCGCCATCAATACCTAAAACTTGGAAGTCACAGAAATAGTTCAGAAATTGCAGAAGGCAGGTACTAATAGTGGTTTTTCCACTTCCTCCTTTGCCATAAACAGCTAATCTCATCGTTTAGTTTGTTTTGTCCTAGTTTTTGATTCACAACGATATTGGATCTTATTCTCAAATGTTCAATTCGGAAACAGTGCTGGGAAAACTTTTCTATACAAGTATTAAGAGTGACGTAAGTAACAATGACAATCAGCTTTTTCAATAAGTGACTCTACCAAAGAATTCAGGACAGTCGCAGCTAACAAGCCGCCTCCCAACGTTCCTTCAACTGTAATAAAAGGCACGCTAGATTGCATCAATTGTCGCTTAGCAGCGGGGGCGTGACTAAAACCAATGGGCATACCAATGACTAGCGCTGGTTGAATTTCTTGGTTTTGGATGGCTTTACATACACAAAGCAGCACACTAGGAGCATAGCCAATCACCAACACACAACCTGGGGAGACTTGCTGTAATTTTTCCTGCCATTTTTGATCCTGCCAAAATGCTTTTTCTGCTTCTGTGGCTGTCGTAATATGAGAGTTATCAATCAACGTTTCCACTGGACATCCCAAATGAGCTAACCGAGTTGTATCCAACGCAGCAGCTACCGTTGGAATATCCGCAACTATTTGACAGCCTGATTTGAGGGCTTGACGACTTGTGGCGATCGCCTGATCACTCAATCTCACAAACGACGCTAAACTAACATCTCCACAAGCTAAAACCAGGTTTGAAATCAAGTCTTGTTCAATTTCAGAACGACTAGAAAGTTCAGGTAGCAAGCGTTGTAAGGATTCAGTAAAAGCTTCTGGGTGAGCGTGAACTTCAGCATCCAACCCATCCCAGAGTTTTTCTAGTCCGCCAAGTCCTGTTTGAGTATCTACCTCCAGTAGCTTGAGTTGTGCTAAAACTTCAGCTTGGATGATTTCACAATCGCGATCGCGCCCCAGTAACCCTTCTAATGCAGATGCTGTTTGCCGTAGTTGAGAAATTTGCTGTATGACTGCCCGATATTGTTGCTGCAGTTGCGTCATCAAGTTAGCAGTTGTGTCTTCTTGTGGTTCAACTTCCAGTATTTGGCGGATGTGGTTGAGTTGAAACCCTTGCTGCTTGAGTGCGACGATGCGTTGTAATCTGAGTACGTCAATGTCTGTGTAGAGGCGGTAATTACTAGGTGATCGCACTGGTTGAGGAAGTAACCCCAATTCATGATAGTGGCGAACCATGCGCGGAGTCATCCCGCCTCCCACTGCTGACGTAAGTTCTTTGATAGTCAGTGCTTTCATCCCCACTACCTAAATTCTTTCGCCGCACTGGCAAAAAATTTATCCCAAGGAATATTTGCAGGTGCATCATCACAGACAATTGCAATCATCGTAAGCAATAAAGGTAAAGCTTCTCCATCTAAATCTCCTCGCTTCACCATTGCTTCCACAGTTTCTCCAATAGCTAAAGCTAAAGAAGCACCTTCAATGGTATCATTTGGCATATACTCAGCTTTCGCTTGACTGTAGAGCATATCCAAACCCAAAAGCCTACCCATACGGCTATTACGTCCACCTTGACAGGTTACGTATAAATCACCAGTACCAGGAAGACTATAAACACTGTGGGATTTACCACGCATTTTTTCAACTAAATAAGCTGTCTCTTGCATTCCTTGGGCAAAGATTGCAGCGGCTAGATTATGCATATCAGCACCATTAGCAGCCTTGCCTTCTTTTTCTAAGAATCCTATCACCAAGCCCACTGCCAAGGCGTAGACATTTTTGAGGGCGACACACACTTCCAGACCAATCATGTCGGTACTTGTCCAGACGTGATAGTAATTTGTACGGAACAACCCACCTAGCTTGTCTAGTAAAGTTTGATTCGTACCAGTGAATACCACGCAAGTATGACGACGTGCTGCTAATTCTTGTGCAATGGAAGGACCACCAATAGCAGCTATTTGTACATCCTTTTGATATTTGACAGGCAACCCGGCACGGAGAACATCTGGCAAAATAGATAACTTTTCACCATCTCCCCCTAATCCTTTTGTGACTGCTAAAATAGGAATCTCTGGAGACAATACCGAACTCAGGGCTTGTGCTACCCACTCTATACCATGAGAGTTCACCCCTAAGACAACTAAATCTACACCTTCTATTGCCTCAGCTAACTTGTCATAGGTATAGGGTTTAACGCTTTGGGCAACTTCTAAGCGTAATCCAGGATGGGGATAACCAGCCTGAAGCTTAGAAATAATGTCACTGTCCAGATGGGTTCCGACTAGATGAACGATATGTCCGTTATCAGTTAAAGGGAAGCTGATAGCAGTCCCCATTACACCCGCACCCAGAATAAGAATTTTTGCCATTTTGTCAAAATTCCTTGACTATAATTTAGTGGTTGTTAAATCGGTGAGCTTGTTTACCAACGACTGAATGCTAGGAAATAATGGCTTGTAAACTTCGCTATAAAGTTCAGAGTAGATAGCCTGCCTTTCCTCAGAAGGCGTAAAACGCTCAGCAGTGTTAGTCAGACATTTTGCGGCTATACCAATATCAGGATACCATCCAACTGCAACTGCTGCGAGAATCGCTGCTCCTAAACAAGTCGCTTCTGTGGTTGTAGAACGCACTATTGGTATACCAGTCACATCAGCTAAAATCTGACACCAAAGATTGCTTGCGCTACCACCACCCATGACGACATATTCGTTAAAACGTTGGTTTGTGGCTGACATGACTGCATCCCCTACAAGTCTTTGCTCAAACGCAATACCTTCTAAGATAGCTCGGTAAAAATGTTCTTTACCGTGGGTACCTGTCCAACCAATTGTGATACCAGTAGCATTAGCATCCCAGTAAGGATTCATAACGTTGTTCCAGTAAGGCACTAACATTAATCCTTCAGCGCCAGGAGATACCTTTTCTGCAGCAGTTTCCAGTATCTCTAGTGAACTGAGGTTAAGATTGCAGTTGTGTAAGTCGCTGGCAAACTTTTCTACAAACCAGGTAAGAGTAAAGACACCACCAAGAAGAACAGTTTCTAGAAAATAAGACCCTGTAATGGGTGCATACATGGTGCGAAATGACGGATTGACAAAATACTCCTTGCTGATAATACCGCTTGCTATTGCCGTACCTAAATTAAGATAAGCCCGACTATTGCCCACAGCATTAGCACCTAAACCTGCACACTGCCCATCACCAGCACCCGCAATGACTCGTAAACCTTTAGGTAATCCTGTAGCAACAGCACCAGTATCGTTGACATAGCCAATAACTTCTCCTGGTGGTACCAATTCAGCAAATTGTTCTTCTCGCAATTCGAGTGACGTGAGTAAATCTGTTGCCCAGCAATGAGCTTCCATATTCATTGCTCCCATTGGATCAGCACAAGCCAAACTGGTACGAAAATTTCCAGTTAGGTGATACACCAAGAAGCCATGAACATCTAAAAATTTATAGGTGCGGGCAACATTTTCTGGTTCATGTTGGGTTAACCAGATGATTTTAGATAAAGAAGGCGTCATAGAGACGGGTTTACCAGTAACTTGGTTGTATTGTCCGCCAAATTTTTCATCTAGGAAAGTAACTTGGTTACGGCTGCGTTTATCCATCCAGGCGATCGCATTGCGAACAGGTTTACCCTCCCTATCTACTGCCACAAAAGTTTCCCGTTGATGAGTAATGCAAACTGCCTCTACTTGTGATACGTTGATTTGAGTTAGTAATTGTTGTATAGCCTCGCAGGTACTATGCCACCACCGTGCCGCATCCTGTTCGTACCAATTTGCTTGCGGTTGTAATAGTGGATAAAATGCTTTTCCAAAAGCGACAGCTTTCCCTTCCTGGTTCCATGCAATGGCTTTACAGGCTGTTGTGCTACAGTCGATGCCTATGACTAACGCGTTATTTTGACTCATTTTTTATGCGATTGTCGCCTGAATATGATTTTACATCAGATGCGACAACTTCTGTGCGTGACGCTTGACATTGACATTAATGTCAAGGTTTAGCCTGAGAGAGTGTTGATAATGTCACTCTCATGCTCTACCCACAACGTCTAACTCAATTCACCAAAGAACATACAGAAGCTTTCGCCGCCATCCTTTGTGGAGTGCTGTTGTTTTTCGGATGGTTCGCCTTACATCTCAATTTTTTAGGATGGGCGCTGTTACTATTACCTGCAGCTTACGTTATTGGTGGTTATGAAAGCGCCCGTGAAGGACTGACAACGCTTTTCAAAGAAAAAGAACTGGATGTAGATTTGCTGATGATTGTGGCGGCGTTGGGTGCTGCGATCTTGGGCTTGTGGAAAAGGGAATACCATCTTATTCTTGATGGGGGAATCTTGATTCTCATCTTTGCGATTAGTGGGGCGCTGGAAGGCTACGCCATGCAACGAACCGAGCGCAGTATCCGCTCTTTGATGAGCTTGACACAAGATACAGCAAGGGTTTTGCGTTTTGGAGGCGAGGAAATCATTTCCATCAGTCAGCTAAAGGTGGGAGACGAAATTGTTGTCAAACCAGGGGAACTCATTCCCACTGACGCAATGATTGTTTCTGGTATCAGTACCGTTAACCAAGCTGCTATCACAGGTGAGTCCGTACCTATAGAGAAGACGGTGGGTGAGGAAGTTTTTGCAGGTACACTCAACGGCTATGGTGCGCTCAAGCTTAAAGTGCATCAACCACCAGAAAGCAGTTTACTTCAGCGTGTGATTCGTCTGGTAGAACAAGCACAAACAGAAGCACCTCCTTCTCAACAATTTGTTGAGCGATTTGAACGGAGATATGCGCTGGTTATTGTGGTGGCTGGGTTGTTGCTGGCAATTTTGCCGCCATTTGTCTTGAATTGGGACTGGGAAACGACGATTTATCGTGCTCTTACCTTTTTGGTGGTTGCTTCTCCCTGTGCTCTGATGGCTGCAATTATGCCCACGTTGCTTTCTGGGATTGCTCAGGGTGCAAGACAGGGGATTTTGTTCAAAAATGGTGCCCAGTTGGAAATGATTGGTAAAGTTCGGGCGATCGCCTTCGATAAAACAGGTACCCTAACAACAGGACAAGTACAAGTTTTTCAAGTCATTCCTACTAGTGGATATACAGAAGCAGATGTGTTGAAGGTGGCTGCATCTGTAGAATCTTCTTCCGAACATCCTATAGGCGAAGCTATTGTGCAGGCTGCTCGTGATTTGAATTGGTCAAGAGCAGTTGAAGTACGAGCAATACCAGGACAAGGAATTTTGGGTATGAACGGACACCAAGAGGTTATTGTCGGGAAAGCGGATTTTGTCCAACAGTATGTCACTCATTTACCAAGTGTATTACCTCACCCCGCCCTAACGGGCACCCCTCTCCTTAGTAAGGAGAGGGGCAGGGGTGAGGTTTTAAACGCGAGTGAATTGAAGGATTCAGCAGACTTGTTACAACAGGAGGGTAAAACGGTTGTTTGGGTTGCACAAGGAGAACAGGTGCTGGGTGTGATTGTCATTGCAGATGAAGTCAGAGGAGAAGCAGCAAGAGCGATCGCCCGCTTAAGAAAACTGGGAGTCGAGCAAATTGTCATGTTAACAGGCGATAATAATCGCACTGCTCACAGCGTCGCCCAAGCAGTAGGAATTGATCAAGTGTATGCAGAACTTTTACCAGAAGATAAGCTTGATATCATCCGTCGTTTACAGAAAGAGTATCAAACTGTGGCAATGGTGGGAGATGGTATCAATGATGCCCCAGCCTTAGCTCAAGCATCTGTGGGAATTGCGATGGGCAAGATTGGCAGTGATGTCGCATTGGAAACCGCAGATATTATATTGATGGCAGATAGATTGGAGAAAATAGAAGCAGCGATGCGTTTGGGTAAAAGAGCGCAGGCGATCGTCAAGCAAAATATTACTGTTGCTTTGGGTTTTATTGTTTTGCTTTTGGTTGGTAATTTTGTAGGAGGAATTAACTTACCTATTGGGGTGATTGGGCATGAGGGTTCTACGGTGTTGGTGACTCTGAGTGGTTTACGATTGCTGAGGAAGTGACCAAATCAGTGAACAGTGAACAGTAAACAGTAAACAGTAAAAGTGAGTCCAGTGCTCCAGGCTGTGCACTGAGTTTGTCGAAGTGAGGGTTTCCCGACAGAGGCGACGGGCGTTCCCGAAGGGTGATAACTGATAACTGTATTCATGAGTCATTTGGTAGAAATTGTGTCACACATTGTCCGCCAAGAAATAAATTTCTTGGCTCAAAGTCCAAGTCCGTTAAAACTGAGATCTTGCACCATTCTCAATTAGCCGTACTGCCAGCCATTAACGGCAAGATCTAAACCTTGTTGGCGAGCTAATT